>FWPV01003502.1_pt1 | contig 16127 bp, 13 predicted proteins | sample 2228371 | NCBI WGS metagenome assembly FWPV01 (sample SAMEA103939776, study PRJEB20133) | metagenome | reverse complement strand
AGATGATGTTGAACAGGGTGCTTTTGCCGCACCCGCTTGGCCCAATGAGGGTGACGAATTCGCCCGCGCCGGCCGCCAGGCTTACGTCCTCCAACGCCTGCACCACCCGGCCATCCACGCGGAACGCCTTGCTCACCCCCCGCAGCTCGACCTTGTAGGGCAAGCTGTCAGCTTGCTCTACGCCTGGCCGGGGCAGACGGCCCGCAGGGACAGAGGTTGCGTGGGGGGAGGGCAAGCTAACAACTTGCTCTACGGCTAAGGTCGTCACGGCAGGAACTCGGTGGTAAACGCCTTTGCCGGGTCAATGCGCCGGGGGATGAGGCCCTGGTCGGCCATCCAATCGGCATAACGTTGCCAGACGGTCAGCGTTTGCTCACCCCAACGGGCGGCATCGGCCTGGTATCGGGGGCTAAGCCACTGTTGGCTGCGGCGGATCAGCGCCGGGTTGCTCTCCGGCGTGGCTTTGAGGAGGATGTCCGCAGCCTCGGCCGGGTGCTCGATGGCGTAACGATAGCCCCGGCTCGTGGCGGCCATGAACCGCCGGGCCAGGTCCTTGTGCTCGGCCACGGTCTTTTCTGAGGCGATGATCACCGGCGTGTAATAGTCGGGCACACACTGGACCCAGTCGGAGAGCATGATGACGTTCAACGGCTCGCCGCGCACCTCCGCCTCGATCCCGGTCCAGCCGTAAAAGATCCAGGCAAAATCCACGTCGCGCTGCGTGATGACAAAGTAATCGGCCCAGCCCACGTCCACGAACTCGATCCGGCTGGCGTCGCCGCCATCGCAGGCCAGGAGCGCGGTGAGCATGGCCTTTTCGATGGGCGAGCCAAAGGCGCCGTATTTCTTCCCCTCCAGGTCTTTGGGCCGCACCAACCCCTTGGCCTGGGGCGAGGCGAACCCGGAGGTATTGTGCTGGATGATGGCGGCGATGCTCACCACCGGCACGTCTTCGGCCCGGGCGTGCGTGACCTCCTCCTGGTACGAGACGCCAAAGTCGGCCTGACCGGCCGCCACCACCTGCACCACCGTGTTCTCCTGCGATGGCTCCACGATCCGCACGTCCAACCCTTGTTCCTTGTACCATCCCTGCGCCTGGGCCACATAGAGGCCAGTGTGGTTGGTGTTCGGCACCCAGTCCAGCATCATGGTGACCGGGATCAGATCCCCCGGCGGCCCTCCGACCACGTCGCACCCGGCCAGCCCGGCCACCAGCAAGGCCATCAATCCCACGAACAAGATGTTCTTCATGTCTCCCTCCTTCCTTTCGAGCAAATCCCAATTTGGACTTTGGGGTTTGGGGCTTGGGGTTTCAAGTGTCCAGCTCTTCCCACACCTCTTCCCGCCCGGCGAAATACCACGGCAGCGCGGCCCGCTCCAGCAGCTTGACGGTGGCAAACAGCCCGATGCTGAGCAGCGACGTGATGACGATGGCGGCAAAGACGCGGTCGGTGAGAAAGCTCTTGGACGAACGGGCCATAAAGATGCCCAGGCCCACGCTGGCCCCCACCCACTCGCCGATGATGGCCCCGATGACGCTGTAGGTGACGGCGATCTTGAGGCCACTGAAGAACGCGGGCAGCGCGGCCGGCACGCGCACTTTGGTGAATATCTGCCGCCGCGACGCGCCCATCGCCCGCAGCAGGTTGATCAGCTCCGGGTCAGCGGCGCGCAATCCGTCCGCTGTGCCCACGGCCACCGGGAAGAAGCAGACCAGCGCCACCACGAGCACCTTGGGCAGGATGTCGTAGCCGAACCAGATGATGAGCAGGGGGGCCAGGGCCAGGATCGGGATCGTCTGGGAGGCCACCAGCAGCGGATACAGCGCCCGCCGGAGCGTCGCCGACAGGTCCACGGCAAAGGCCAGGAACAGGCCGGTCGCCAGGGCCAGGGCCAGTCCCAGCAACGTTTCGGTCATGGTCTGCGCGATGTGCGGCCCCAACAGCGGCGCGGCCTCCACCCCAGCGATCACGATCTGCGTCGGGGCCGGCAACAACCATTTGGGAACGTCCAGCAGCCGCACGAGAACCTCCCACACGACCAACAGCCCCACCAACAAGGCCGCCGGTGGCCCGTACTGCCCTGCTTTTTGTTTCACGTCTCCCCCCTCGTCACGTGCTGCGTGCTGCGTCATTCGTCAAACGTCCGGCGTGACGAATAACGTGTTGACGTTTGACGTTTCACGTTTGACGGCTATGTACCACCAGCAATACACCTGCCCCCACGCGCACCCGGGCCTCCGCCGCCGTCATCACGTTGCTGACGCCCCGGGCCAGGGCAAAGTACAGGGTGCCATCGTCCAGCGCGTACTCCAGGCCGGCCGTGGTGATGCCGATCACGTGACCGGCCAACGGCAACAAGGAGACGACATCGCCGACGGCGCCGTGCAGGAGGCACTCCTCCCCGCCGCGCACCACCTGAGCAGTGGTCGGCCCGTACACCATGCGAGCCTTCACGCCAGCCAGGGCCGGATGCGCCAGCAGCAGCACATTGGCGAGCATCTGGTCCAGCCGATCACCCAACGCCCCCAGGATGACGATCTCCGTCGCGCCGCGCTCTACCGCATAGACCAGCGCCAGTTCCAGGTCGGTCTCGTCTTTGCGAGTGGGATACACCAACAAGGTGCTACCGGCTGCCTTTAGCGTTCTCTGGTCCCAGGCGTCCAGCGAGTCCATATCGCCTACCACGACGTGGGGCCGCAAGCCCAGGGCCATGGCGTGGCGTGTGCCGCCATCTACACCGATGATGAGATCACCCGGCCGGATCTGCGCCCAGGCCGCTGTCGGGTCGCCCAGGTCCCCATTCGCAAAGATGATGGCGCGCATGGCCGCTCCTAACAGCAAGACCGCCGTAGCCGGCGGTCAACTTGGGGGAACTCGGTCCCCGCTGTTGCTTCCCTGCGCCGGCATTACCCAGATCAGGTTCCAGGGGTCGGGGCCTGGCCCCCTCTCAGCCCAGCGCGCAATATGCGCCCAGCTCCCCCAGCAACGTGAACGATTCAATTGACGGGATCAGTATAGCACAACCAGCCCGTGGCTGTCAATCCCGTGTTCAGAGTACAGGTTACCGCGCAGGGGCCACGATCTCCACCACGCCCACCACGACCGTATCACCCTGCGGTTGGCCGGCCGCGTCCAGCACCTCCAGCCGGCGGTCGGCCCCGGCCAGATAGGCCCCGGCACGCACCTCGTAGCGGCCCGGCGGCACATCCGGCGGCACCGGCACGGCCCGTGGCTCGCGCACCACCTCGTCGGCGGCCCACCGGGACGAGGGATACAGCAGGCCCAGGGGCAGCTCATCGTTCTGCGCCCAGATGTGCCCGTCCGGCCCCACAAGCTGCACGAATACGCGCACGTCGGCGGACGGCCGGCCCCGCAGCCGCCAATACAGGACCGGGTAAACCACCTCGCCGGGATACGCGGTCTGGACCGGCAGATCGCTGCCCAGCAACGTGATCGTGTCACCGAAATTCGCGTCGAGGGTCTGGCTCATGGCAGGGGGCCGGGTGCGCGGCGCACGATAGGTGCGATAGAGTTGCACCAGCATGTTACTGCGCCCGGTCCAGGGATATTCGTCCAGCTTGAGGCCGTGGTCGTCCAGCCAGCGACGGATGAAGCCATTCGGGTCCGTCACGGTGTCATAGCAGCGGAGCACCCACAGGCGCGGATGCCGGTGGAACACTGTCTCTAATGCGGCTGCCGTCTCCGCCTCCGTCGTGGCGTAAAAGTCTGAGGCCGGGTCGCCCCAGCCCAAGCGGCGGTTTGAACCACCGCCGGGGTCACCGCCGATGGAACCGGTCTGGAGGGCCACGATGCCGGCGTTAGTGACGTCTTGGCCCGGATAGTTGACCAATCGGCCGCGCCAGGCCAGCGGGCCGGCATAGTAGTAGACGAAGGCCGGGTAGGTGTAGCCGGCGTTGATGAGCACCGCATCACCGGGCCGCCACCGTTCCGCGATGTGCTCCACCGCGCCACGCCAGTCGTCCGCAGCGTACCAGGTGTCGGTGTGGAAGCGATGCAGGGAGTAGGCATCGGCGGCCACAACGATGAGGAGCGCGGCGAGGAGAACTGGCCGCCCCAGGCGACGCAGGTAGCCCAGCCCGGCCGCCACCAGGATCAGGAACGCCGGTGCATACAGGTAGACATAGCGCGGGTGGAACAGCGGCGTGATGAACGAGATGGCGATGATGAGGCCCAGGGGAATGAAGGTGTAACCCACGAGGAACAGGATGCAGGATGCAGGGGGCAGGGGGCAGGGGGCAGATCGGCGAACGATGGCATAAATGCCCAAGAGATACAAGGCGGCGAAGAGGAGCAGGATCGGCCAGACGTGCGGCGGCTCCACGGATTCGCCCAGGGATAGCGCGGCCCACGAATCCACCAGCATGGTCCCGGGGGCGATCAAGCTGCGCCAGGGAGGAACCGGCGGGTCAGTGGCCTGGCGAAAGGCGACGGGGAGCCAGGGCAGGTACAAAACCAGGACGGCGAGTTGGGCTGCGCACCAAGCGGTAAATCGGTTGATTGGTAGATTGGTGGTCGGGTGATTTGGGTTTGGGGATTTGGGGCTTGGGGCTTGGGATTTGGGGCTTGGGGCTTGGCGCCAGATGCTGTACAGCAAGACTACGACCACGAACAGGTTGACAAAGACGAGCAGGAAGGCGAAATAATAGAGCGTGTAGAGGCCCAGGGCGGCAGCGAGGATATAACCCAAGAGTCGGCGGCGGCTGCCCCAACCCACAACGAAGCCGACAGCGCAATAGACCGCGACCAGGCCCAGGGCCGCGCCCAGGGTATACATGCGCAACTCCTGGGAATACCAGACGTGGAACGGGGACAGGGCCGTGAGGAAAGCGGCCAACAGCGCGACGTCCGCGCCCAGGAATCGCCGGGCCAACTGCCCGGTCAAGGCCACCACCAGCACGCCGCACACCACGGAGGGGAACAGGAGCGCGAACTGGCCCCGGCCGGCCAGCAGCCCCCAGACGTGCAACACGGCATAGTAGAGGGGCGGGTGAATGTCGCCAGCGGTATGAGCAAGCATGGCGGGCAATTCCAGGCCAGCCAGGTAGGTGCTCACCGTCTCGTCGTACCAGAAGCTTTGCGCGCCCAGGTTGACCAGGCGCACCCCAAAGGCCACGGCAAGCGTAGCCAGGAGGAGGGCGCGCCGTAGAGCGAGGGATCTCATGGGCATCTCGGCAGTGGACGGCATACAAGCATCCCCCTCACGTGACGTGGTGCAGCGTGAGGGGGATGTCCTCTCGGCAGACAAGGCATGGTTCACAGGCTGACGTCAAAGGCAGAAGTATATAACTCTAGCCCCAGCTCCTCGACCAGGGGTTTGGCCCGGGGATCTAGCATGGGCGTGATGATGATCCGACGTTTGGCGGTCACGCCCTCTTCCTGCTCGTAGAAATCCACCTTGCGGGCGAACAGGCGTACCTCGTCCCGGCTGACGGAGGATTTGATCTCGATGAGGATGTGCGCGCCGTTGTGGATGACCACGTCCATCTCCACCTGGTCTGGCCGGCCAAAGACCATGCCGGTGGTGTCCATCTTCCAGTATCGCTCGACTATGCGGCCGGTCTCCGCCGACAGGATGCTTTCCAGGCCGGCCCGGAAAGCTTCCTCGGCCATCATCCCCCAGCGTGCGCCCAGGGCGTTGACGGACCATTCCAGCCGTTTCAGCGCTTTCTCGAACGCATCCTGCCGCTCCTCGAACTGTTCCTGCCGCTGGTCGAACCGCTCCATCCGCTGGGCGAACAGTTCCATCATCGCGGCGAACTGGTCCATGCGCTGCTCAAACTGGTCCATGCGCTGCTCGAACTGATCCATCCGTCGCTCGAACTGATCCATGCGCTGCTCGAACTGATCCATGCGCCGCTCGAACTGGTCCATCCGTTGGGTGAGCGCGGCGAACTGGCGGTTGAAATCCTGCTGCAGGGCTTCGATCCGTTCCTCGGTGGCTGCCATCCGCTGGACCAACATCTCGATCCGTTCCTCGGTGGCTGCCATCCGCTGGACCAACATCTCGATCCGTTCCTCGGTGGCTGCCATCCGCTGGACCAACATCTCGATCCGTTCCTCGGTGGCTGCCATCCGCTGGACCAACATCTCGATCCGCTCCTCGGTGGCTGCCATCCGCTGGACCAGCATCTCGATCCGTTCCTCGGTGGCTGCCATCCGCTGGACCAACATCTCGATCCGCTCACCCTGGGCATCAATCCGTTCCAGGATCGCCTGCAAATCAGCCCGTTGAGCGAACGTTTCCGCCAACATACCAATGAGCTGGTGCCGGGCAGCAGGATCGGTCTGGATCAACTGGATGAACTCCGCCGGCAGATGTCCCGATGGTCTGGTTTTTCTGATAGCAGTCATGGCACTCCTCCTGCGGGCGCGCCTCGCCCCGTGCCGACCATAATTATACCCCATTCCACGGGCAAAGGCAATCTCGGCCTACAACGCTTGCCGCAGCAGGTCGCCCACGGCCGAGGGCACCTCCGCCAGGGATACGAGCTGTTTTTGCCCGGCCGTGCGCAACTTGAGTTCCGCGCTCCCGGCCTCCACGCCACGGGGGCTGACCACCACCCGCACCGGGATGCCGATCAGATCGGCGTCGGCAAACTTGACGCCCGGCGAGGCGGCCCGATCATCAAAGAGGACTTCCAGGCCCTGGGCCTGGAGCGCGGTGTAGAGTTTCTCGGCCGCCTCCGCCACGGTGGGGCGATCCAGTTGCAGTCCCACCAGGATCACCTGATAGGGGGCGATGGCCCGGGGCCAGATCAGCCCTCGCTCGTCATGATGATGCTCCGCCACGGCTGCCATGAGCCGGTCCAGCCCGATGCCATAGCACCCCATAAACATGGTCTGCTCATTCCCCTCGGCATCCAGGTACTTGGCGCCCATCGCCTGGCTGTACTTGACGCCCAGCTTGAAGGTGTGCCCCAACTCAACGCCGCGCAGCACCGCCAACGGCTGTCCGCAGTGGGGACAGCCATCGCCGTCCCGCACCAACGCGATGTCGGCGACGACGTGGGGCCGAAAGTCGCGGCCCAGCCGCACGTGGCGAAGGTGTACGTCGGCCTTGTTCCCGCCGGCCACGAACTCATCTACGGTCTCCACCGAGTCATCGGCGATGACTCGAACGCCGGTCAATCCCACGGGGGAGATGAACCCGCCGGTGGTGCCGTGAGCCTGCAACTCGCCCTCGCTGGCGAGCACGAAATCGGTGGTCCCTAGCACCTTCGCCAGCTTCACCTCGTTGATCGCCAAGTCACCCCGGATGACCGCCAACACCAGCTCCCGGCCCTCGTCCACCGAGTACGCCACCGTCTTCAAAAAGTTCTCCGGCGCGATGCCAAAGAACTCGATCAACGCCGCGATCGTTGTCACCCCCGGGGTATCCACCGCCTCCACTGGCTCCAGAAACCCGTTTTCTTTAAGAAAACGGGTTTCTCCCTTGGCCCCGCGCGCCGCCTCCATGTTCGCCGCGTAGCCGCAAGCCGCACAGCGCACCAGCGTGTCCTCGCCGAATTCGGCCGGCAGCATGTACTCATGGGAGCCAGTGCCGCCCATCATGCCGGCGTCCGCTTCCACTGCCTGCACCGGCAGGCCGACGCGACAGAAGATGTTGAGATATGCCTGGACCATGCGCGGATAGTAGGCATCCAGGTCTGCCTGATCCGCGTGAAAACTGTAGGCATCCTTCATCGTGAACTCGCGCAGGCGGATCAGGCCCGCCCGAGGCCGTGGCTCATCGCGCTCTTTGGTCTGGATGTGGTAGAGCACGCAGGGCAGTTGCCGGTACGAGGCGATCTCGTGCCGGGCCAGATCGGTCACGGTCTCCTCGTTGGTCATCGCCAGGACCAAGTCGCGGCGGTGGCGGTCTTGCAAGCGGAACAGCTCTGGCCCGATGGCATACCAGCGGCCGGTCTCTTGCCAGAGTTCGGCCGGGTTCAGCACGGGCATGAGAATCTCCTGCCCGTCCACGGCGTTCATCTCCTCCCGGATGATCTGGGCGATCTTGTGGTAGACGCGCAGGCCCAGCGGCAGATAGGAGTAGATGCCGGCCGCGTGCTGACGGATCATGGCGGCCCGGATCAGCAGCCGATACCCTTCCGTATCACCGCTGGCCTGCCGCAACGTGGTGCCGAATAGCCTGGAAAACCTCATGCGCGTCTCCTCGAAAATGGACTCCTGCCCGGGCGCGAGGTTCCAAACCCCGCGCGAGCACCCCTCCCCCGGCCCCTCCCCGGTGCGGGGAGGGGAGTTCATCCTCACGCCTCGTCGTAAAAGCCCCGGGCCGCCAGGTAGCGCACGCCGGCCGCCAGGTCCTCCGCCGAATGGTCTCGCCCCACCTCCAGCACCCGCAACGCCGTGGCAGGGAGGTGCTGCCGGATCATCTCCCAATCCATCGTGCCCCGGCCCGGCGGCTGGTGGTCGTGCAAGCCAGCGCAGTCGTGCAGATGGATGCCGATACAGCGCGGACCATAGGCGCGTAGCCAATCCTCGTGCAGCCCCAAGCCCAGCGTTTCCAGCGCCTGGGCGTGGCCGGTGTCGTGCCAGTAGCCCACCACGTCGGCCGGCAGGCGATCCAGAAGGATGCCCACCTCGTCCCAGGCCGGTATCTCCGGGTAATAGTAACGATTCTCCAGGCCCAACCGCACGCCGGCGGCCCGCGCGGCCGGCACCAACTCGAGCAGACTGGTGATCACGGCCTCCAGGAAGGGACCACGGAGCCGCGCTCGCTCGCGGATCAACTCCTGACGTCGTTGGTCTGTTTCTGGAGTGGCCCATAGCTCGGGGCTATATCGTTCCCGGAGTCGCTTCTCCAACTGGCCGGGGCCGCGTACCCGGCCGATGTGGAGCACCACCACCCGCGCCCCCACCGCCTGGGCGGCGGCGATGCTCTGCCGGGCGATCTGGACGGCCCGGCCGCGGCGGTCCGGGTCCAGGGAAGACAACAGTTGATCCTGTTGGGTCATCTCGCGCAGGCTGGTGGTGGCCGGACACGGATCGTGGACGCTGGTGACCAGGCCGGGCTGTTCCTGGCTCAGGCGCACCAACCCCTCGAACATCGCGGGGGGCATCTCATGGTTGGCCTCCACATGGGCACACCCCACTTGCCGGGCCGCCGCCACAAAGGCGGCGGCATCATTCAAGCGGCCCACGGCCCACATGCTGGAAAGGGAAACGTTATACATGGTCGTTGAGACGGCGCCGCCGGTCCGCTGTCGGCAGGTGGCTTTACTGGAGCAACAGGCTCTCGCCCCGGATGACTCGCAGCACGTCAAAGATGGAGATAAAGGCGACAAAGGCCAGGAGAAGCACCAGCCCGGCGAAATGCACCAGGGCTTCTTTCTCCGGGGCGATGCGTTTGCCCCGGCGCAACGCCTCCAACAGCACAAAGATCACGCGCCCGCCGTCCAGTCCCGGAAACGGGATCACATTGATGAGGGCAAAATTGAGGCTGAGCAGCGCGGTCAGGTCAATGAGGCCCAACAGCCCGCTACGTTGCGCCACCTCGCTGGTCACGTGGGCGATGCCCAGCGGCCCGGCCATCGTCGGTTCGGCCTGGCCGATCAACATGGCGCGCAGGCCATCCATCATGAATTGCAGCACGTCCAGGGTATGCTGCACGCCCAGGCCCACAGCCTCCCAGATGGGATGGGCGATCGCGCGCGTCTCCGTGATCTCGGTCATCTGGATGCCTACGCCGAGAGGCCCCTGGCCGGCCGGGGGATTGGGGCGTGGCGTGAGCGTGACCGTGACCCGGGCTTCGCCTCGCCGCACGGTCACTGTCATGGGCCGGCCCACCTGGGCTTTGGTGTAACTCACCAGGTCGTTGGGGTTGAGCACCTCGTGAGCGTTCAGGGTCAGGATCACGTCGCCGGCCTGGAGGCCCCCGATGGCCGCCGGCGAACCCGGGGCCACCTCCGTGATCACCACCGGCCCCACCGGCACCGGCTCGCCCACGGCATAAATCGCCGCGTAGAGGGCCACGGCCAGCACCGCGTTCATGGCGACGCCGGCGAGCAGCACCACCAGGCGTTTCCAGGGCGGCTTGCTGGCCAGGCTGCCCTCGGCCGAGGGGTCTTCTTCGCCCAGCATCCGCACAAAGCCACCCACCGGGATCAGGTTAATGGACCAGTCTATGTTGCGCCAGCGCACGGCAAACAGGCGCGGGGGGTAGCCGATGCCGGCCTCCTCGACCTTGACCCTGGCCCAGAGCGCGGTCACGAAATGGCCGAACTCGTGGACAAAGACCAACAGGCTGAGCACGGGGATGATCGCCAACCAGTATATCCAATCCATATCTACTCCTCATTCATGCCTTACCTGGGGTATTCTAACACAGCCGGCGAATGCTGTCAAAGCAACAGTTGCGCATCGCCAAAGCTGTAGAAGCGGTAGCCCGCCCGGATCGCCTCCTGATACGAGCGCAGGATCAGCTCGCGGCCGGCGAACGCGCTCACCAGCAGCAACAGGGTGGACCGGGGCAGGTGAAAGTTGGTGATCAGCGCGTCCACAGCGCGAAAGCGATAGCCGGGATAGATAAAGAGGTCAGTGAGGCCCTGAAATGCAGCGACAGCCGGCCCACCGCCAGAGCCGTCTGGCCCACAGACGGCCTGGGCCGCCGTCTCCAGCGCGCGCACCGAGGTGGTGCCCACGGCGATGATGCGCCGGCCCTCCATCCTGGCTCTGTTGAGCCGCCGGGCCACGTCGGGGGGCAACTCGCACCATTCGGTGTACATGGCGTGATCCTCCACGTGCTCCTCGCGCACTGGCCGGAACGTGTCCAGCGAGATGTGCAGCGTCACGCGCTCGAACTGGATGCCCCGTTCGCGCAGGGCCAGCAGGAGTTCTGGGGTAAAGTGCAGGCCGGCCGTGGGCGCGGCCACGGACCCGGGCGTATGGGCATAGACCGTCTGATAGCGAGATGGATCGGCCAGGGGCGCGTGGATATAGGGCGGCAGGGGGACCTGGCCCAACGCCTCCAGCAAAGGCAACACCGGCCGGGCAAAGCGAACCACGCGGCCGCCGCCCGTCGTGCGCGCGATGACCTCGGCCTCCACGCACGTCTCAGCATCGCCGAAGGCCAGGCGCGTGCCCTCACGGAGGCGGCGGCCGGGCCGCACCAGGGCCTCCCAGGTCACGTCGTCGTGCGGGCGCAGCAGGAGTAGCTCCACCTGGCCGCCGGTGTCCACCTTGCGGCCGAAGAGCCGGGCGTGCAGGACCCGGCTTTCGTTGCCCACCAGCACGTCGCCGGGGCGCAGGTATTCGCCAATGTCCCGGAACCGGCGGTGCTCGATGCGGCCCGTGTCTCGATGCACCACCATCAGCCGGGCGGCATCGCGCGGCTCGAGAGGCGTCTGGGCGATGAGTTCAGATGGCAGGTGGTAATCGAAATCAGCGGTTTTCATGAGCCTATGTCGTCGCCTGGCGAGGGTAGACAGGATGATTTAGTTGATGTATAATAAAACAAACACCTTGGGCGAACGCCGCCACATTAATCTTAGAAAGGAGTCAGGGGATGTATCAAAAGATCATTATTGCGGGGTATCTCGGCCGAGATCCGGAGATGCGTTATACCCCCACCGGCCAGGCAGTCACGAACTTTAGTGTGGCCACCTCGCGTCGGTGGACGGATCGGGATGGCAACCAGCAGGAAGAGACCATTTGGTTCCGGGTCTCAGCCTGGGGAAAGCAAGCGGAGATCTGCAACCAATACCTGACCAAAGGTCGCCCCGTCCTGGTGGAGGGGCGTCTGCGGCCGGACCCGGAGACCGGCGGGCCACGTATCTGGACGGGCAATGATGGCAAACCGCGCGCTTCTTTCGAGATCAACGCCCTCAGCGTCCGCTTCCTGGCCGGCCGGGGCGAGGCCGCGGCGGAAATCCCGGAGGTGGAAGGCGAGCCGCCGCCGGATATTGAGGAAAACGAGCTGCCTTTCTAGGTCCCCAGATCAAAGCCCCGACGCAGGTCGGGGCTTTTTGTTGTGGCACCAGGGGCTGGTTTAAACCAGCCCCTGGCGTTACAATCGCCGGTCCCGGCCCGCAAGCATCAGCCCCGGCTGACACGTGCGGCAGAAGCAGGTGGCCCGGCGTTCCCGCGTGACCTGACTGATGGGCGCGCCGCAGCGCGGACAGGGCTGGCCGGGCTTGCCGTGCACTGCCAAAAAGTCGCGCACCTCCACGTCAATGGCGTCCCCCACACGCTCCCGCAGCGTCTCAATGGCCTCGACCAGCACGGACTGCATGGCGGTGTGGAGCCGGGCTACCTCGTCGGCGGTGAGACTGGTCCGGCGGCGGAATGGGTAGACCCCGGCCCGCCAGCAGATCTCGTCGGCGTAAGCATTGCCGATCCCGGCCACGAACGCCTGGTTGGTGAGGATGCCTTTGATCTCGCCGGTGTGCCGGCGCAGCCGCTCGCAGAAGGCTTCCAGGGTCAAAGCCGGGTCGGTGGCCTCCGGCCCCTGCCCGGCGAAGGCCGGCACCCGGTCCAGGTCATCGGTCCGATAGACTTTGCCCATGTCCTTCGCATCGTGGTAGCGTAACTCACGGCCATTGGATAATGTCAGCACCAGGGCATCGCGGGCGCGGTGGCGTGCGAGCGGCTCGCCGTAGCGGATGCGCCCGGCCAGCATGGGGTTGATGACCAGCGTGGTCTCGTCGTCGAGGGGCAGGAGCAGGAACTTGCCCCGGCGGCCCGTGCCGATGAAGCGTCGGCCCACCAGCCGCTCGCTGATGTCACCGCCCAGCAGGTTGCGTACCACGAGGGGCCGGCGCACCTCCACGGAGGCGATCTCTACGCCGGCGATACGCGGGGCCAGGTATTCGCGGATCACCTCCAGGTCCGGCAATTCGGGCACCGCTCGCTCCCCGCTACCCGACCAGGCCGGCGCGCTCCCGCACGTAATCTACCACGGTCTGGATCGTGGCCTCACGCTCGCAGTCGCGGAACATCTCGTGCTCTGTCACCTCGAACCAGACGAGGCGTTTCTGGTCCGGCGGCGTGGCGATCTCCCGGTAGATGACCTCAGAGGCGGCCGGGGCGATGGTGGTATCCTTGCGGCTGTGCATGATGAGGGCCGGGACGCGCACCTCCGGCAGCCGGCGGCGCGTCACTTTTGCAAACTCAAAGAGCGAGGCGACGGCATCCGTGGGCGCGTAACGGTAGTTGGTATCGTACTGCGCCAGCGACGGATCGGCGTATTTGGGGGGCATGTCCACTTTTTTCATGAACAGGGTGACCAGCGGAGCCAGAAAGTGGAGCGGGCCGCCCGGCCCCAAGGGGTTGGCGAACACGAGCGCGGCCGCCGCCACCACGATGCTGTCAATCACGTCGGGGTGGTCGACCGCCAGGGTGAGCGTCACCAGGCCGCCCATGCTGTGCCCAAAGACGATAGCCTTGTCCGCCTCGGCGAGCAGGTCTTGGAGGGCGGCTTCGGCGTCGGCCACCCAGGCCGGCCATTTGACGCCGCGCAGGGCCTCCGGCGACGCCCCACCGTGCCCGCGCAGGACGGGCATCCGGGTGGGCAGGCCCAACGCCTCGATGGGCGGCTGCAAGCCGTTCACGCAGTCCAGGCTCGACGTAAAGCCGTGGACGATGAGCACGCCGTAGGGTTTCTTGGTCATGGGTTCTCCTTTCTGACATTGATTCTCTGTGTCCCAGCATCCATCGCTTGTCTGGCACAGGCCCGCCATGTTTCCAGCGTCAGAGTCGCTGGCGCAGGGCTTGCGCCTGACGCTGGTATTCTCGCGCGGCCTCGTCGTCGCCGCTGGATTGGGCCAACTGGCTCAACTGGTCTAAAGCGACGATCTCTTGGGTTGTGTCACCCAGGCGATGGAACGTATCCCGCACGCGCTCCAATTCCCGCCGGGCGCTTTCGCGTTCGCCCAGCTCCTGCAACAGGATAGCCAGGTTGCCGGCAAAGGCCGCCACGTCCCAATCCTCGCCGGCCACCTCGGCGGCCCAACGGGCCTGCTCCAGACGCCGCCGCAGTTCGTGCCAATAGCCGTGTCGCCAGAGAAAGCCCTCCTCGCCCGGCAAGGTCCGCCGGACGTTGTTGCGCCGGGTGCTGCTCAAGGCCCAGGCATAGCCGCGCACGGCCGCATAGTCCACGGCCTCCACGGCCCGGTCCATGCCCAGCAACAGGTTGGTGCGCACCGTCTCCAGCTCGTCGAAGCGGCTGCGGCGGGCCAGGATGTAGGCCAGATACGAGGTGCGATGGGCGTGCTGCGCGGCGGCTGTCTCGCCGGCATAGTCCAACAGGGCGGCGGCGCTCAGGTACAGGCGCGGGTGCAGCCGATAGCCCCAGCCGGGGGCCGGTTCTACCAGGCCCCGGTCGGCCAGACGTTGCAGCGCAGCCCCGACCGCATCGGTGGGGGACTCGTCGGGGGGAATGTGCCCGGCGGCGGCGAGGACACCGGCCACCTCAGCCACGGAGAACACCCCCGGGGCAAAGGCCCCCAACCAGCGCCACAGGCGAGCATCGGCCGGGGCGCGGGCCTCCAGGGTCGCATAGTTGGCCGCCAGGCAGCGGCTGATGGCATCGTCAGCGGTGCGCGAAGCCTCGCGCAGCACGTCGAACCAGGGGCCTGGATCGCGCAGGCGGGCCAGCACGGTGGGGGCGCTGTCCAGGGCCGCCGCCCGCGCCACCAGGAATAGCGCCAGGGGCACACCCCCAGCGTAGCGAGCCACCGCGTCTGCCAACGGCCCGGTCAGGACGCCGTCGCTCAGGGCGGCGAGCAACTGGGTGGACGTGCCTTTGGGCCAGGGGGCCACGGGCAGGGCCTCACCGCCCAGCATGGCGGCCACCGCTGGCTCGCTGGAGGTGAGAACCGGGGTGGCCGCATCAGGCAGGATCCGAATCAGCAGGTGAATGCCGTCTACCCAGATGGCGCGGGCGTCGTCCAGGATCGCCAGGATCGGGCCACGGGCCTGCACGTGCCCGGCCAGGGCGCGGCGCACGTTACGCACACGCTGCGTCGGGTCCGGCGGATAGTCGGCGATCAGCCCCAGCATCCGGGGCCAGGCCACCAGGATGGGCCAGGGATCGCCGTTGACCGTGGTCAGGTCGGCCCAGATGATGCCTCCGGGGAACTGGGGAGCCAGTTGTCCCACCAGGTGCGCGGCCAGGGTGGTGGTGCCGACGCCGGCCGGACCTTGCAAGACCACCGGGCCGGGCCGGGCACCCCCGGGGGCCAGGAGACGGCGCAGGGCTTCCTGCTCGGCCTGGCGATCCAGGAATGGCGTCACGGGTTGCGGGGGGCCGGCCAGGACGCGGGTCCAGGCAGCGGCCCGGCGTTGGGCAGTTTCGCTGGTCATGGCGCTGGTCGAATCGTCTCCACGGCGCGGCGGGCGGCCGCCAGGTTTTGCGGTGGGGCGGCGGGCGGCACCACGCAGCCCGGCCCCACGATGAGGCGGCGTCCGCCGGTCTGCTCGACGGCCTCGTACACCTGGGCTTCCACCTGAGCGGGCGTCCCTTGCAACAAGCTCCCCCATTCATCCAGGCCGCCGATCAGCGCCCCACTGAATCGCTCCAGCGCCTGGGCCAGGGTGGGCGCGGTACGGCGGTCGTGCCAGTTGAGGGCCGAAACGCCCGGCCACCGGGCGATACGGTCGAACAGGATGTCCTCGCCGTGGATGTGGACGACCACCACGGCCCCGCGCACCGTGTCCAGCACCAGGCGGTCATATGGCTCACCGAACTCGGCGTATTCGTCCTCCGTGAGCAGGGCGCGGGTGGCGCATTGGGTGGCGAAAAAGACGCCATCGGCGCCGGCATCCACGCTGGCCCGGGCCAGACGGACCGTGGTCTCGGTGATGGCGTGCAAACCGGCGTGGAAGGCATCCGGCTGTTGGCGCATATCGTCCAGATAGCGCGGGCCTGCCAGCTTTTTGGCTAACGACAACGGACTGAACACGGTGGCGATGTAGGGCACTTGCCCCCGCAGCGCCGCTCCCAGGCCCCGCAGGGCCTCCAGAACGATGCCGATCATGCCCCGATCCAGCGGCAAGGGCGGCAGGCGTTCCCAATCGGCCGGCTCGTGGATGACGCGGGTCAGGTAATCCCGGGTGCCCTCTGGGCTGCCCTGGAAGGCGGTCTGCACGCCCCAGTCCTCCACG
>FWPV01009730.1_pt1 | contig 16129 bp, 11 predicted proteins | sample 2228371 | NCBI WGS metagenome assembly FWPV01 (sample SAMEA103939776, study PRJEB20133) | metagenome | reverse complement strand
CGGCACCTATTATTGCATGCTTTACCGCGCCGCCGTCCTGTGATATAGTGGCAGTGGCTGACCAGGAATCCAGCGGCCATTGAACGGAGGAAGTGCGATGGGACGCGTGAGGCTGTTGGCAGGCGTGGGTGCCGTGGCGATGGCGTTGCTTGCCGCCGCGGGCGAGGGGGCTGGGCCTACGATGGCCGACCTGGAGGCGGCGCTGGCGAAGGTGCCGGCCTACAAGTATGGGGAGAGCCGCGCGGCGCTGGCCGACGCGGAGCGGATGATCCCGCCGCTGGCCCAGGACGCGGCCCAGCGGAAGGCCATCGAGAAGCGGCTCATCGCCCTGCTGGTCGGCGAGGGGAAGGCGTTCGTCTGCCGCCAGCTCTCGCTGGTCGGCTCGGCCGAGGCGGTGCCGCCGCTCGCAAGGCTGCTGCCCGACAAGGAGATGTCGCACTACGCCCGCATCGCGCTCGAGCGGATGCCTTGCGAGGAGGCGGTGGCGGCGCTCCGCGACGCGCTCGGCAAGACGCAGGGCAGGCTCCTCGTCGGCGTCATCAACTCGCTCGGCGAGCGAAAGGACGCGGCGGCCGTGGCCGCGCTGGCCAGGCTTGCGAGTGGGGCCGACGAAGCAGTGGCTGAGGCGGCCGTGGCCGCGCTGGGCAAAATAGGGGGCGCCGACGCCGTGAAGGCCATCGCCGCGGTGCGAGCGAAGGCGTCGGAGAAGGTGCGCCCCGCGGCGACCGATGCCTATCTCCTCGCCGCCGACGGACTTGTCGCGGCGGGCAAGAAGGCCGAGGCCGCGGCCATCTACAAAGAGGTCTACGAGGGCGAAAAGAAGGAACACCTCCGCACCGCCGCCTTCCGCGGCCTCCTCGCCGCGGGCGACGAGGCGGCCTGGGCGCTCATCATCAAGACCCTGACGACCGACGAGCCGAAGATGTGGGGCACGGCGGCGGCGTTCGCAAGGGAGATTCCCGGCACCGAGGCCACGAAGGCCCTGGCCGCCGCACTCGCCAAGCTGTCGCCGACCGCACAGGTGCTACTGCTCGGCGCGCTGGCGGCCCGCGGCGACGCCGCGGCACTCCCGGCCGTCCTCGACGCCACGAAGAGCAACGAGGAAAGCGTCCGCGTCGCCGCCCTTGCCGCCCTCGGCCGGCTCGGCGACGCCTCGTCGGTGCCGCTCCTGTCGGCCATTGCCGCCAAGGGTCAGGGGGCCGAGCAGGGAGCCGCACGCAGGAGCCTTCAGGAGCTTCGGGGCAAGGACGTTGACCCCGCCCTCATCGCCGCCGTGGGCGCGGGCGAGTCGCCGCTGCGGGTCGAGGCCATCCGCGTCCTAGCCGCCCGCAACACTGCCGCCGCGGTGCCCGCGCTCCTCAAGGCCGCCGAGGACGCCGACAAGGGCGTCCGCTCCGAGGCGATGAACGCCCTGGGCGCGCTGGCCGACGCCAGGGCGCTGCCCGCCCTTGTGAAGCTGCTCGTCGAGGCCAGGAGCGAGGAGGAGCGACTAAACACCGAAAAGGCCATCCTCGCCGCCTGCCGCCGCATGGCCGATGCGCAGGCGGCGACGGAGCCCGTCCTCGCCGCGCTCCCCGGCCCGACCGCCCCCGTGCGCTGCGCACTGCTCCGCATCCTCGCCAGGGTGCCCTCGCCGAAGGGGCTTGAGGCCCTGCGCGCCGCGGCGAAGGACGCCGACGCTGCGGTGAAGGACGCCGCGATCCGCGGGCTATGCGATTGGCCCGACGCTGCGGCGATGGCCGACCTCCTCGGTATCGCGCGCGCAGCCGACAACCCCGTCCACAAGGTCCTCGCCCTTCGCGGCTTCATCCGCCTGGCCGCCCTCCCGAGCGACCGGCCCACCGAGCAAGCCGCCAAGCTCTTCGCCGACGCCATGGCCCTGGCCACCAGCCCCGACGACAAGAAACTCGTCCTCGCCGCCCTAGCCAACGTGAGCCACAAGGCCGCACTCGACCTGGCGATGGCGTCCCTCAACGACCCAGCCATCGAGGTCGAGGCCGCCACCGCCGCCGTTCAGATCGCCAAGAACCTGCGGAAATCCGACCGCGACATGGCGAGAGCTGCGCTTCAGAAGATCGTCGAGGTCTGCAAGGCCCCCGCGGCGCGCCAGACGGCGGAGAGCGCACTCCTGGTGGTTGATGCGGCGCTGAACATCGCGCCCCAGGGCAAGGCCAGCAGCCCCGACGGGCACGACAGCGACGGCGGCGCAAGCGGCGACCAGGCCGCTATTGACGGCGACCCGAACACCTACTGGGACGAGGCGGACGGCCAGAAGCTCTACCGCCTGGTTGTCACCTTCAAGCAGCCCGAGAAGATCGCCGCCCTCAGCATCCTCGGCTACCAGCACCACCAGTACGCCCCCAAGGACTTCGAGATCGTCTGCGACGGCAAGGTGGTCAAGAAGGTCGAGAACGCCCAGTACGACGACAACTTCCTCGTCATCAGCCTCGGCGAGGGCGTGACGTGCAAGGAGGTGGAGCTGAAGATCACCGGCTACTACGGCAACTCCCCCGCCATCCGCGAGCTTGGCCTCTACCCGCCCGGCGGCAAGATGCTCCCCATGAAAACCCCGCCGCCGAAGAGATGATCGCACAAGGTTAGGCCAGCAACCATGCGGGACAAGAGGGTGAACAGAGGCAGAGCAAACCGCGGGCCACAGGCGGCTGGGCAGCCGCCCGATGAGGATACCGCGGCAATCTATGCGCTGATGAACGAGGCGGAGGCGCTCTACAAGGCCGGCTTCTATCGCCGCGCAATAAAGGTCTGCCGCAAGCTCGCCGAACTCGACCCGACGAACGCGATGCCCGAGGAGATGATCGCGGGCTGCAAGCGCGAGATTCGCAAGCGCAGGGCAGTCGCCCTCGTCATTCTCACTGCTGTGGTTGTTGGTATCCTGACCTTCGGAGCGGTCTACAGCTACGCGACCCGCATCCAGGTCCGTCCCGAGCCGGGCCTGCTGCGCCTCCGCGAGCGCCAGGCCCAGGCCTTCGCACTCAAGGCGCCGATGGGCTACCACACCAGCCTTGAGTACGAGTGGCGGCTCCTGGACGCCCAGGGCCGCGCCGTGCCCGGCACCGAGCGGGGCACCCTCTCACAGCACGAGACCACGCCCTGGCAATGCGTCTACAGACCGCCGCACAACCTCGTGCGTGGCGCCGATGGCTGCCGCCCAGTCATCCGCCGGCTCGTCGTCACTGGCTCCAACGCCGCGCGCCGCAAGGTGGTGCAGGCCGGGTGGACAATCGAGGTCAGCGACGTGCCCCTCCCACCCCGCATCATCTCCGTCACGCCACCAACCGAGGACACGCTGTCCATTGTTGCAGGCGACGGCTCCGCCACTTTCAAGGTCAGCGCTGCCGATGGCGACGGCGGCTCGGACCTCACCTACGAATGGCTCCTCGGCGCCCAGCTTGCCCACAAGGGCACGGAGCCTTCGTGGACCTACCGTCCCCCCGCCGACGCCGTCCCACCGGGGAAGACCGGGCGCGAGCCGTCATATGATCCCCCACCCACCCTCACCTGCCGCATCTCGAACCGCTTCGGCGAGCCGTTGCCCGTCGAGGCCACCTGGAAGCTGCGCATCGTCCGCTCCAACGCCGCCCCACAGCTCATCGCCCTCGAGCCCGAGATTCCCTCAGTCCTCCGCATCAAGGAGGGCCAGGCTCTCAAGGTCACTGTCAAGGCATATGACCCCGATGAGAACGAAACGCTCCGCTACCTTTGGGAACTCGATGGCGCCGTGCTCTCGCGCCGGGCCTGGTGCAAGCTCGAGTTCCCACACAGCACCACCGAGAAGGGGAAGGACAAGGAACTCACCCTTCGCCTCACCGTCACCGACTCCTGCGGAGCCGCCATCGAGCGCTCCTGGACCCTCCTCGTCCTCGACGCCCCCGCGCCCCTCGTCCCCGGGGACTAGACCCTGCCCGCTTCCCGGCCCCTCGGCACTCCACAAGAGGGACCGAAGGGAGCCAGAGAGGCAAGAGCGATTGTTGTCTGAGCGCCTGAAGGTGCGCGGGCGCTAGAGCATGGAGATGGGGTCAACGTCGAGAGTGACCTGGAGCTTCGCGGTGCCGCCGGCGAAGGGCCGAAGGGCGCGGGCGGCGGCACGAATGCCGGCACGGTCGCGCGACTTGACGAGGAGCTGGCAGCGGCTCCTGCCCTTGAGGGTGGCCAGGGGGCAGTCGGCGGGGCCGAGGACTTCGAGTTTCGCGTCTTGCGTTTCGGGTTTCGCGTTGGGGGTGGCGAGTTCGGCAAGGCGGCCGGCGACTTCGGCGGCGCGGCGCTCGGCGTCGGGGCGGCGTGCGGCTGAGACGACGATGCGCAGGAGGTGGCCAAAGGGTGGGTAGCCGAGTTCGCGGCGGAGGTCGAGCTCGGCCTCCGCGAAGCCGCGGTAGTTGTGCTGCGCAGCCATGAGGATGCTCAGGTGGTGGTTGTTGGTGGTCTTGACAACGACGCGCCCGCCGCGGGGGCCGTGTCCGGCGCGGCCGGCGACCTGCTCGATGAGCTGGAATGTGCGCTCGGCGGCGCGGAAGTCGGGAAGGTAGAGCGCAGTGTCGGCGCTCACGACGCCGACGACTGTGACCTGTGGGAAGTCCAGCCCCTTTGCAATCATCTGGGTGCCGATGAGGATGCGGGCGTCGCCAGAGCGGAAGCGGTCGAGGAGGGTCTGGTGTGCGGAGCGGCCGCGAGTCGTGTCGCTGTCCATCCGCGCAAGCCCGAAGGCGGGGAACTTGCGGGCGATTTCGTCCTCGATGCGTTCGGTTCCCACGCCGAAGTGGAGCATCTGGGCGGCCTTGCAGGCGGGGCAGATGCCTGTGGGGGGGAGGTGCTCGCCGCAGTAGTGGCAGAGGGCGACGTTGCGGCGGCGGTGGTAGACCATCGGCACCTGGCAGCGGGGGCAGCGGAGCGCGTGCTGGCAGCGCGGGCAGAAGACGAGGGTGGAGAAGCCGCGGCGGTTGAGGAAGAGCATCACCTGGTCGCCGGCGGCCAGGGCCTGCTTCATCAGGGCCTCGAGGCGGCGCGAGATGAAGCACCAGCGGCGCGTCTCGCGCATCTCGTCGGTCATGTCCACGACCTCGACGGGCGGCATGCGGAGGCCGAGGATGCGGCGGGGGAGTGCGGCGTAGGCGTACTTGCCGCGGCGGGCGTTGTGGAAGGACTCCAGCGATGGGGTGGCGGAGCCGAGGACGACGAGGGCGCCGGCGCGCTGGGCGCGGACGATGGCCACGTCGCGCGCGTGGTAGCGGGGGGCAGGCTCCTCTTGCTTGAAGGTGTTCTCGTGCTCCTCGTCCACGACGACGATGCCGAGGTTCTTCACGGGGGCGAAGACGGCAGAGCGGGGGCCGATGACCACCTGGGCCTCGCCGCGGTGGATGGCGAGCCATTGCTCGTAGCGCTGGCCTGGGGTGAGGTGGCTGTGGAGGACGGCGATGCGCCCGAGGCGTGCCTTGAAGCGGCGAATGGTCTGGGGGGTGAGGGAGATTTCGGGGACGAGGACGAGTGCTTGCTTGCCCTCGGCGAGGACGTCGGCGATGGCGCGGAGGTAGACCTCGGTCTTGCCGCTGCCGGTGACGCCGTGGAGAAGGATTACGCCGAAGCCGCTCTTTCGCTTGTCGCGGATGAGGGCGAGGGCCTGCTGCTGCTCGTCGCTGAGCTCGATCTCCTTGGGGGGCTCGGGCTCGAGGTCGTCCACGGGGTGCTCGGTGACGAGCTTGGAGCGGTAGCGGATGAGGCCGGCGCGTCGCGTGGCCTCCACCGTCGCCGGGGAGCACCCGGCAAGGTCGGCGAGCTGTTGGCGGGTGAGCTCCTCGTCTGGGCAGGAGGCGAGGGTTTCGAGCACGGCGGCGCGCTTGCGCTGGCGTGCGGGAAGCCCTGCGATTGCGGCACGAAGCTCGGCGCCCTGGAGGGCCGGCTCGACGATCTGGATGGTGCGCGAGAGGGTCTGGTGGCGGACGCCGGCGGGGAGGGCGGCCTCGAGCGCCTCGCCCCAGGAGCAGGCATAGTAGTCGGCCACCCAGCGGGTCAGCTCCAGCATCGCCGCGTCAACCAGCGGCTCGGCGTCAACGATGTCCACGATGTCCTTCACGCGGGCGGGGTCAATGGTCGGGGCATCCAGCAGACGGACGCAGTAGCCGGTGAGGGTGCGGCTGCGGAAGGGGACGCGGACGCGGAGGCCGGGCCGGAGGCGTTCGCGGAGGTGTGGCGGGACGGCGTAGTCGAAGGCATCGGCCACGGGGAGGTTGAGGGCGACCTGGGCGAAGGGAAGACCCATCGCAAGCTCCAAGTTCCAAGCGCCAAGTCCCAAGCTCAGACGTGCCCGGAGCGCGGTGGATGCGCGGTGGTGGCGATGAGGAATGGGAGGAGCTCGAGGTCGGCGGCGAAGTCAACGGAGCGGACCTGGATGCCGCGGGGGACGACGATGCGCGTTGGGGCGAAGTTGAGGATGCCGCGGATGCCCGCGGCGACGAGCTGGTCGGCGACGGCTTGTGCGGCCCCAGCGGGAACGGCGATGATGGCGAGCTCGATGCCGAGCTCGCGGACGGTGCGGGGCAAGAGGCTCATGGGGAGGACCTTGAGGCGTGCCCAGGTGAGGCCCTCCTTGCGGGGGTCGTTGTCGAAGAGGGCCACAATGTGGAAGCCGCGCTCGCGGATGGTGCGATGGGAGCACAGCGCGCGGCCGATGTTGCCGGCGCCGACGAGGGCAACCCGCCACTCGCGGTCCAGTTGAAGGAGGGAGCGGAGGGTGCGGGTGAGGTCGGGGACGGAGTATCCGAGGCCGCGGGTGCCGAGCTGGCCGAAGCGCGAGAGGTCTTTGCGCACCTGAGCGGCGGTTGCGCCCAGGGCGTCGGCAAGCTCGGCAGAGGCGACGGTGTCGGCCCCTTCGCGCGCGAGGCGCTCGAGCTGGCGCAGGTAGAGGAGCATCCGCTCCATTGCCGCTCGCGGGATTGTGGTGGGCATCGTGGGGTCCACACTCCGGGGGACGGGCCATCAGTTGGGCGCTTCGGGCGCCTTGGGCGCCGCCTTGTCGAGCTCGTCGAGGCGCTGGTCGGCTCGGACGCCCCATGGGGTGTCGGGGAAGCACTTGCGTACCATGCGGTAGATCTGGCGAGCGTGTTCAAGTTCTCCGGCCTCGCGCTGCCTTTCGGCGCGGCGGTAGTGCTCGAAGGCGATCTGGGCGCGGAAGGCGCGGGTGGTGGCCGAGTCGCTTTGCTGGAGGACGGGTCTGCCCTTGCCCTGGAGGCGCAACTCGGCGTCAATCGCCCGGATACGCTCGCGGGCGATGGTTGCTTCGGGGGACTTGGGGAAGCGGCTTACGAGGGCCTCGTACCGCCGCGATGCCTCGGCCTTGTCCCCGGCCTCGGCGGCTTGCGCCGCGCGCAGGTAGCTGGCGGGGGTGCGGGTGAGGTAGGCCACCACGCGGTAGCCGCCATAGGCCAGCAGCGCGAGGGCAGCGAGGGCGAGGACGAACTTGCCCCAGCGGATAACAACGGCAGCGACGCGCTCATAGCGCTCCGCGAGCTCGGCCGACGACAGCTCGCGGCGCGCGGCCTTGCGCCCGGGGGCTGCGGTGTCGGCCGCAATGTTCTGCGCGATGTGGTCCAGCGCGTCGGCCACCATCTCCATCCTGTCCGGGCGCTGGCTGGGGGTCTTGGCCAGCATGCTCAGGATGAGGTGGGCGAGCGCGCCGGGCACCTCGGGCTTGAAGCTCTTGGGGGATTCGGGGAGGGTGTAGCGGTGCTTGCGGAGGATGTCGAGCGTGGTGTTGCCCTCGAAGGGTGGGCGGCCGACCACCATCTCGTAGAGCACGATGCCCAGCGAGTAGATGTCGGAGCGCGCGTCCACGTTCGCCCGCTCCACCTGTTCGGGGGCCATGTATGCCGGGGTGCCGACGATGACGCCGGTCTGTGTCACCCTTGTGGCATCGCTGAGCTTGGCGATGCCGAAGTCGGCTATCTTGGCGTTGCCCTCGGGGTCGAAGAGGATGTTGCTGGGCTTGACGTCGCGGTGTCGGATGCCAGCGGCATGGACGGCGGCGAGGCCGCGCGCGACCTGGCTGGCGATGGTGATGGCGCGTGGGAGCCCGACGGGGCCGGCGCGGAGGATGTCGGCGAGCGACTTGTCGAGGTACTCCATCGCGTAGTAGTGGGTGTCGCCCTCGGAGCCGACATCGAGGATGCGGACGACGTTGGGGTGCTGGACCTTTTGGAGTGCGGCGACCTCTCGGCGGAAGCGCTGGAGGAACGAGCGGTCGGCGGCCAGGGCATGCTGGAGGACCTTGAGGGCGACGACCTGGCCGGTCTCCCCGTGGGTTGCGCGGTAGATGGTGCCCATGCCGCCCGAGCTCACCTGGGCTTCGATGTGGAACTTGCCGAGGGTGGTGCCGATCATGCTGAGTCGTCCCGCCGCGCCTTCTCGCCGCCCGGCTCGGCTGGGAGGGAGATGGTGAAGGTGGCCCCCTGCCCTGGGGCAGAGTTCACGCTGATGCGGCCGCCGAGCTCCTCGATGAGCTTCTTGGAGACGGCGAGGCCAAGGCCCGTGCCCCCTGAGCCCTTGGTGGTGTAGAAAGCCTCGAAGATCTTCTCGTGGAGCTCTGGGGGGATGCCAGGGCCGTCGTCGCTGACGGCGAGCTCGATGCGCTGTGCTGCCGGCGCCCAGCGGGTGGCGAGGTGGACGGAGCCTCGCGCCGCGTCAATCGCGTTCGTCAGCAGGTTCAGCAGGGCGCAGTGGAGGGCGCCCTTGTCGAGGAGCGCCGTGGGCACGGCGGCGTCGAGGGCAAGCTCCACCGCCGCGCCGCGCTCGCGGGCGCGTTGGGCCACGAGGTCCGCCACCTCGCGCGCAACGGCGTTGGGGTCGCACGGCTCGCGCTGGGGGCCGGCGCGCTTCGAGTAGCTGAGCATGTTCAGGGCCAGCTCCGAGATGAGCTGGATGCTGCGGTCGAGGGCGGCCCAGCTCTCGCGGAGCCCCTCGTAGTCCTTGTCCTCAATGGCGGCGGGGATGAGATACCTGGCGGCCTCCATGCTCTGGAGGAGGTTCTTGATGTAATGGGAGAGCCCTGCGACGGCCTGGCCGATTGCGGCGAGGCGCTCGGTCTCGAGGTTCTTCTGGATGAGCTTGAAGTTCTCCACCGCGAGGCCAAGGTCGCTCCCCACGGCGGTGAGGAGCTCGAGGTCGCGCTCCGTGAAACGGCGCTCGACCGAGTGGGTGTCGAGGTAGAGCACCCCAAAGGTCTGGCGGGGCGAGCGTATGGGGACGCACATGGCGGAGCGGACGCCGTAGAGGTGGATGCTGGCGACACGGCGCAGGCGTTCGTCCTCAACGGCGTCGCGGCTGAGCACGCCGCGGGACGTGCCGACGACATCGCGCACGATTGTCTCGCTGACGCGGATGGTTTGCTCGTGGCTCTTGCGGCCGCGCCCGGCAACGGGCTGAAGGCTCTTCCCGTCAGGCCCCACCAGCAGCACGCTGCCGTGGTCGGCGGGCAGGATGTCGAAGACCACGTCGAGCACGTTGGTCAGGAGCCCCTCGAGCGAGGTGGAGCGGCCGACGGCGCTGGTGACGCGGTAGAGGGCGGAGAGGATGCCGTAGAGGCGCGGAAGCTCGGCGGCGGTAACGCCCTGCGCGGTCGGGGGCAGGAGCTGGGTGGTGGCCTCCGGCGACCAGGCGATGGGCTGCGGGGCCATCGCGCCGTCGGCATCGAGCACCACCCGCAGGCTCGTCGTCGGCTGTTCGTCGGCCAGCTTCTCCCCGCCGTCGAACACCAGCGTCGTGTTCCCAACCTGGATCGTGTCGCCGGGGTGGAGGCGTGCGGGAGCCGTCAGAGGAGCCTCGTTCAGCAGCGTGCCGTTCGTGCTCCCCAGGTCGGCCAGCATCGCCCCATCGCCCACCACGTCTATCAGCGCGTGCGTCGCCGACACCTTGTCGTCGGCCAGCGCAATCGCGTTATCGCGGGAGCGCCCGATGCTGTTGGGGCCGGGCCGCAACTCGAAGACCGCACCCGCGCCTGCTCCGCGCCGCACGCGAAGATGCATCGCCATCGCAGCCTCTCCCCACTCCAAGGGGTTCTCTCGCCCCGCCTCGCCCATTATAGTGCCGCATTCCGGGGGTGTCAAACCCACGCCAAATCGCTCAAGCGCGGCCCGTTCCCCACACCGCGGGGGGCCCCTCCCAGCCTTGACGCCCATGAGAGGATGATTGCATAGTTGTACAACTGTGCAATCGTCCTCTCAGCCCTACTCTCCGACAGCGAACGACCGATTCTCGACTTGCCGTCCGTGCCTTGCCTCCAGGCCATGTCGCGCCATCGCGCGACGCCACATCCGTCAGGCCAGGCACACGTCCGAATCGGCGTGCGCCCGAATCGCCCCCGTCCTGGGGCCTCCGCTGCGCGCTTCCTTGAACGCTGGCGTCCAAGTGGCTATAATCACGCCTGGTCTGGCGAGGGAAAGGGATTGTGATGAGGCTCTCGGGCAAAGTGGCCCTCGTGACGGGCGGCAGCCGCGGCATCGGGCGCGCCATCACCATCGCACTCGCCCGCGAGGGTGCGAGGGTCGCCTTTTCGGGCCGCGCGCGCGAGCAGATGGCGGAAACGGCCCGCCTCGCCGGCAACCCGCCCGCCCTGGGCATCGTCGCCGACGTGCGGCGGCCCGACGACGTCCGCCGCATGGTCGAGACCGTCGTGGCCGAGCTCGGCCCTATTGACATCCTTGTGAACAACGCCGGCATCGCCCGCTTCGCCTCCGTGCTCGACGCCAAGGTGGAGGACTGGCAGGCGATGCTCGACGTGAATCTCATCGGCCCGCTGCTGTGCACCCAGGCGGTCCTCCCCGCCATGCTAGAGCGCCGGCGCGGCTGGATCATCAACATCGCCTCAAGCTCCTCCGTCAAGGGCTACCCCAACCAGAGCGGCTACTGCGCCTCCAAGCACGCCCTGCTCGGCTTCGCAAAGGTCCTCGCCCTCGAGACCCGCAACACCGGCGTCCGCGTCCACTGCATCTGCCCTGGCGGGGTGGACACCGAGATGGCGGGGCTGAACCCCAGCTTCGGCGACCGCGCCGACCTGATGAAGCCCGAGGAGGTCGCCGAGGTCGTCGTCTTCCTCGCCGCCCAGGATGGCGTGGCAATGATTGACAATGTGGTGATGCGGCGCTATAAGGCCACCCCATGGTCATGAGGTCGCTACCCGCTTCGATGGTTCTTGGTGGAGATCAATGCGTGATTTTGGCCAAGTGTCAGAACCTCTAAGCCACCTGACTGCCACAGCTTCTAAGCCACATCTGTGGTAGAGTGCTGCACAGGAACACTCTTTGGAAGGGAGCACTTATGGCCAAAAAACGTCGCTCGCCGAGCGGAGGCGGAGTGCTGTGTCCGCCGTTCGTCATGGCGTCTCTCAACGCGCCGCGGCCGAGGCGCATGGCTTGTCTCGGGGCGCGCTGGAACACTGGCTCCGCCGCTCGGAGGGCCTTCGCCTGGACCGCGTGGATTGGACCGATCGTCCGCCCAGCCCCCTTCAGCCGCGGCGCACGAGTGCGGAGATGGAGGACATGCTCCTGTCGGTCCGCCACGAGCTTCGCACCGCCAGCATTCTGGGGTTCCATGGGGCCGCTGCCATCCAAGATGCTCTCAGGGAGCGTGGCATCGTGGAGCCGCCTTCGCTTCGAACGATCGGAAGAGTTCTCGATCGCCGGGGCGCGCTGGATGGCCGACGCCGGGAACGCCGGCCTCCTCCGCCCCCGGGATGGTATCTGTGCGACCTCGCGCAAAGGAGGGCCGAACTGGACAGTTTTGACGGGGTGGAAGGCCTGGTCATCAGAGGCCTGGGGGAGGTGGAGGTGCTCAACTGCGTCTCGCTGCACGGCGGACTCGTCGGCTCGTGGCCCGCGCGGGGTGTGACCGCCAAATCGGTCGTGGAGGCCATTGTGACGCACTGGCGGGCCTTCGGGTTGCCCACTTATGCTCAGTTTGACAACGACACCCGTTTCCAGGGCGCCCACCACATTGCCGACAACGTGGGCCGCGTCACGCGCGTGTGCTTGAGCCTCGGCGTCACGCCGGTCTTCGTGATACCGGGCGAACACGGGTTCCAGGCGGCCATCGAAGCCTACAACGGACTCTGGCAGAGGAAGGTCTGGAGCCGCTACCAGCACAAGTCGCTGAAAGACCTTCGCAGGCGAAGCATCGAGTTCGTAGCGGCCCACCGGCGCCGAGCGGCCCCTCGCATCGAACCAGGGCCTGAACGGCGCCCCTTTCCCCAAGCATGGCAACTCCAACTCGCGGCCCCCTTGCACGGACGCATCATCTACCTGCGACGCACCTCGGACAACGGCACCGTGGACCTCCTGGGCCACCGCTTCGAGGTAGGCACCCAGTGGACACATCGAATGGTCCGCGCCGAAGTGGACCTTGACCATGCCACCATCACCTTCTTCGGCTTGCGGAGGCGCGTTCCCTTGATTCATCCTCTGCTCAAGGTCATTCACCATGCAGTTCCCAATCGACCACTCAGAAGCCAGTAGAGCTTCTGTCTGCTCCTTCAATGGGTGGCTTACAAGCTCTGACACTTGGTCACCTCTGCGTCACTCAGGTGGCTTAGAGGTTCTGATACTTGGCATGTAATCCGTAACAAGATGAAGAGAAGACTCCGTTCGCGCGGGCTTCTTCTGGTTCTTTCTGGCCACGGATTACGGATTGTGTCCGCAGGGGCTTGCTGAGATGAAACGCCAATGGCGCATCTGGATCGCCTTTGGCCTGGCGCTGGGCGTGCTGCTTGCCGCGGTGGGATCGGTGACCCTGACCGCGCTGCGGCTGGACCGCGCCGAGGCGGAGGCCAAACGGCAGGCCGGCCTGGAGGAGAACGTGCGCCTGGCCCTGTGGCGCATGGACTCGGCTCTCGCCCCCCTTATCGCCCAGGAGAACGCGCGCCCATATTTCGCCTACAGAGCCTTCTACCCCGCCGAACGGGCCTACACGAAGATGTTCGCCGAGATTGACCCCGACGAGGTGCTCCTGCCGTCCCCGCTCCTCACGGCCACCTCCGAGCATGTGCTGTTGCACTTCCAGTTCGGCCCCGACGGCGCGCTCACCTCGCCGCAGGTGCCCACGGGGAACATGCGCGACCTTGCGGAGACGGGCTACACGACCCCCGAGAAGATTGACGCTGCTGCCGTCCGCTTGGCGGAACTCGCGAAGCAGCTCGACCGCAAGACCCTCCTCGCCGCCCTGCCCAGGAGGCCCAACCCCGCGCGGGCCGCCCAGCAGGTGCTGGTGCCCGAACCGAAGGAGTCGCCGCCCAGTTCCCCGGGCCACCAGGTGGTGCGCAACATCGGCGAGTACCAGGCACGCGCCCGCACCTACCAGCAGGCGGCAAGCCAAGCGGAAAACGTGAGCCTCCGCGCCGCGAAGGTGTATCCCGCCACCGAGGCCGTGCACCGCCCGCTGTGGCTCGGAGGCAAACTGCTCCTTGCCCGCCGTGTCCCTGTGGGCATGTCGGAATACCTTCAGGGCTGCTGGCTCGACTGGCCGAGCATCGAGCGATGGCTGCTGGGCGAAATCCGCGACCTGTTGCCCGAGGGACGCCTGGAGCCCCTGATAGGCAAGGCAACCGACCCACGCGCGCGAGTGCTCGCATCGCTCCCAGTGCGGCTGCTGCCCGGGGAACTGCCGCGCGAGCCACAGCCGTCCCTCTCGCCCATCTCGCTCTCCCTCATCATCGCCTGGGCCTGCGTACTCGTCGCCGGCGGCGCCGTCGCTGTCCTCCTCCTCGGCGCGGTATCGCTCAGCGAGCGGAGGGCCGCCTTTGTGTCCGCCGTCACCCACGAGCTCCGCACCCCGCTCACCACTTTTCAGCTCTACAGCGAGATGCTCGCCGAGGGGATGGTGGCCGACGCGGCCAAGCGCGACGAGTACCTCAAGACCCTTCGCACCGAAGCTGAACGCCTCGGCCACCTGGTCGAGAATGTCCTGGCCTACGCCCGCCTCGAGCGGGGCGCTGTCCGCGGCCGCATCGAGCCTGTCCTTCTCCGCAGCCTCCTCGAGCGCCTCACGGAGCGCCTGTCGCGCCGCGCCGAGCAGGCGGGAATGAAGAGATGGGGGAGGGCGCCGACGGCCTGGCCGTCCGCGCCGACACCTCGGCCGTCGAGCAGATTCTCCTCAACCTCGTGGACAACGCGAGCAAGTACGCCTCCGACGCCACGGACAAGCGCATCCACCTGGAGGTGGTTCGTAGTTCCGCCCCTTCGGCTCCGCTCAGGGCGGGCTTCAAGCGGTCTTCCATTCTCCTTCGTGTCCGCGATCACGGCCCCGGCCTGTCGCCCGACGCCCGCAAGCGCCTCTTCCAGCCCTTCTCCAAGTCGGCCCGCGATGCCGCCCACAGCAGGCCGGGCGTCGGCCTCGGCCTTGCCCTCAGCCGCCGCCTCGCCCGCGACATGGGCGGCGACCTCACCCACGACGACGCCGTGTCCGACGGCGCCTGCTTCACCCTCTCCCTGCCCCTCGCATGACTATGCGCACAGGCCTCGGGAAGAGAACACACGGACCGACACGGACGCTGCCGAAGCAGGGGTTCCCCGTCCGTGCTTGTCCGTCTCTGTCCGTGTGACAGCGTGGCGGGCGCTTTGCGCTTGATTTCCGCCTGAAACACTGTATATTCAAGGATGCAATGAGTAAGGAGATTCCCCGATGAGCGAGCGGCCCACCAGACCAGTTGAGCAGCCTGCGGTGAAGACGACGATCGTGGGCGGGCGGCCGCCAGGGCCCGGGAAGGGCGTGGGCGAAATCCCCCGCGGAATCGAAGTCCTCGTCAAGAAGGCGTCGGTTGACGCCGCCTTCAAGCAGTTGCTCCTCGACAAGCGGGCGGGAGCGGCGACGGAGATCGGCCTGGCGCTCGAGCCTGCCGAGGCGATGATGCTCGACGCCGTGCCCGCGGCGCAACTGGAGGCGATCATCGCCTCCACCACCGTGGCCCCCGTGAGCCGCGCGGCCTTCCTCGGCAAGGCCGCCGCCGTGATGCTCGCCGCCCTCGGCGCCAGTGGTTGCGAGGAGCTGGTGCCCGTCACAGGCATTGCGCCAGACCGGCCGCCCGTGAGCAAGGGCGACCAGCCCGACCGCCCCGAGAAGGCGCCGGCCAGGGACGAGTCGCCCCCCGAGCCCTCCGGCGGCCGCGCCACAGAGGGCATCCGGCCCGACAGGCCCTGAGGAGACAGCCAATGGCAGAGAACGCGATTCCACGTGGCATAGAGGTCCTCGTCAAGAAGGCGTCGGTTGACCCCGATTTCAAGGCGCTGCTGCTTGCGAAACGCGCGGGCGCGGCGGCCGAGATCGGCCTGGAGCTCGACCCCGCCGAGTCCTCGATGCTGAACGGCATCCCCGCGAGCCTCCTCGAGGGCATCATCGCCCGCACGGTCGTCAGCCCCATCTCGCGCGCCGCCTTCCTCGGCAAGGCCGCCGCCGTGATGCTCGCCGCATTGAGCACCGACCTCCGCGCCGCCGAAGGCCCCCCGCCCCCAGGCGGCATCGCGCCCGACAGGCCCGCCAGACGCCAGCGGTTCATCCTCTACAGCGAAACCAACCTCAAGGGCGAGCAGTCCTACGGCCTTGCCGACCAGGCCGAGTACGACGAGAAGGCCGCCATCGTGCTCAAGACCAACAGGGTGCTCCGCCAAGCGTATCTTGCCGCATCTCAGGCCTGGGCGCAGGACGAGGCCCGCAAGGGCATCCCCTTCCCAATGAAGATGCCGCAGCCGCTCGTGCTCAACCGGATCGCCACCTACAACGACCAGGACCGCGCCGACGAGATGCTCAAGCGGCGGCAGGAGGAGGTCGCCCGCAAGCTCGAGGCTGCCCAGGAGGCCGAGGAGCGCCGCCTGGCCGGCCTGAGCGCAGAGGGCCGCGCGAAGGAGGCGGAGAAGGCCGCGCTGCTCAAGGCCGCCGAGGCGCTCTTCGACAAGGAGCTCAAGCGCCTCCTCTCTGCGCCGGCTACGCCGCCGGTAACCCGCGGCATCTCCCCCGACCGGCCCCCCGCGGCGACGGGGGTTAGGCCGTACTAGCACGACAACGCCACTTTCCTGCGGCCCGGATGAGCTAGAGCCTTGCCAACAGAGCTGATAAACCATTGCAACGTGTCATTCTGAGCGGA
>FWPV01009729.1_pt1 | contig 16130 bp, 17 predicted proteins | sample 2228371 | NCBI WGS metagenome assembly FWPV01 (sample SAMEA103939776, study PRJEB20133) | metagenome | reverse complement strand
GGTGGAAAGCTTTCCAAGGAAACGGCGGGCCAATATTTTAGCCATCATGCTCCTCATTTTGCTTTACGCCTACTCTTTACCCAAAATCGGCTATTATATCTCTACAGCCCTTTTCCTGCCCACGATGCTCCTTCTCGCGGGGGAGCGCCAATGGCGGCGAGGAGCTGGAATTACCATAGGTTTTATCCTTTTTGCCTGGGCCGCTTTTGACCTCCTCTTAAAAATTCCTTTGCCCAAATAAGGGAGGAAATCTGTGCTTGATGGAATCTGGAGTGGATTTATTTTACTAATGACCAGCAAGAACTTGTTTGGTCTTTTAATTGGTACCTTAGTAGGCTACTTTGTAGGGGCCATGCCCGGACTTACGCCCAGCATCGGCATCGCTCTGATGATCCCCTTTACCTTTGGCATGGATCCGGTTTTTTCCATGATTATGCTCGTGGCCTTATACATGGCGGCCGAGTATGGTGGTGGAATTACCGCTATCTTGCTGAATGCTCCAGGAACAGCTGCGGCAGCCGCTACAGCTTTTGATGGATATCCTATGGCCAAAAGTGGGCAATCAGGAAAGGCCTTGGCTATCTCTATTCTTTCTTCTGGCTTTGGCGCCTTTCTGAGTACGATCCTTTTAATTCTCACGGCTATCCCTTTGGCTGCTTTTGCTTTAGCCTTTGGGCCTTCGGAATACTTTGCTTTATCTGTCTTTGGATTAAGTTTAGTAAGTAGCTTGGGCGGCAAGTCCCTCCTCAAAGGTCTTCTCGGTATGATCATTGGCCTTCTTTTAGTAACCATCGGCCTCGATCCTATTAACGGAACCCCCCGCTTCACTTTTACGGCTGATTTCTTCGAAGGAATTCCCTTTCTTCCTTCCTTGATCGGGCTATTTGCTTTATCTGAAGTCTTTTATATGCTCGAAGATGTTAAGGAGAAACCAATTAAGCCTGAACCATTAAAAGGAATCGGCTTGAATCTGGGCTTTTTTAAAGAAAAATGGAAAGTTTTAATCCGCTCCTCCATCATCGGTTATCTCATTGGCGTAATTCCTGGAGCGGGAGCAACAATTGCCTCGATGGTAAGCTACAATGAAGCCAAACGTTGGTCAAAAGAAAAAGATTCTTTTGGTAAAGGGAACCCAGAGGGAATCATGGCCTCCGAGGCGGCGAATAATTCCTCAGTCAGCGGAGCCATGGCCCCTCTTCTTGCCTTAGGCATCCCGGGTTCGGCCAGTACGGCTATCATGATTGGAGCCTTAACTATTCAGGGGATTCAGCCTGGACCTCTCCTATTCACCAAGAATCCCGAAATCCCATATTCCATCTTTGCCTCGCTCCTCTTTGGTGTTCCAGGAATGGTCGCTATTGGTCTTCTGGGGGCTCGCCTCTGGATGAGGGTGGTTAATATTCCCAAGAGCTTATTAGCCACAGTAGTCACGGGAATCTGTGTATTAGGAGCATATTCTTATAGCAATAGCATGTATCCAGTTTGGGTGATGGTTGTTTGCGGCATCGGAGGCTACATATTGAGAAAAGTGGATATCCCCATGGCTCCCATTGTTCTGGCTTTAGTCTTAGGATTTATGATGGAGGTGAATTTGCGCAGGGCCCTGATTGTCTCTGATGGAGATATTTCCATCTTCCTCTCCCACCCTATTACCATGATCATTTTAATCCTGGCCATTCTAACCCTTCTTGCTCCCCTGATCCGCGGGATTCGGCAGAAAATAAAATCTCCCGCCTCCTTAGGTTAGGAGGGCAAGCCTTTATGGCTTGCCGGTGCCAGCAAGGGTCAAGCCCTTGCCCTACGGGCTTAAGAGGGTAAAAGGGCCTCAAGATCCCGAATGAATCCCCTGGCCTTCCAGGCTGCCTAATATTCGGAGCCCAAAGTGAAGGTGGGCAAGGGTAAGAATATTATTGAAATTTTATATATCCATTGCTATTTTTAAATTTGATTTTAATTCGTGGGGAATTAGAATATGTTCTTCAAAGTTGATTTAATTCTTTTACATGCTCCCTCGGTCTACGACTTTCGCCAATTGCCCATTCTCTTTGGGCCCATCTCTGACCTTGTTCCTTCTACTCCAATCTTCGAGATGTATCCTGTTGGGTTCTCTTCCATTAGCGAATATTTAGAAAGGAATGGCTTCAAGGTGCGCATTGTCAATTTGGCCAGTCGCATGCTCCAAGATCGCAAATTTGAAGTGGAAAAATTCATAGCGCGCTTAAAAACTGAAGCCTTTGGAATTGATTTACATTGGTTGCCCCATGCCCATGGCTCCCTGGAAGTGGCCGCTATATGTAAGAAACATCATCCGCAAATCCCTGTTATTTTTGGTGGTTATTCGGCCACCTATTTTCATGAAGAATTAATTCGTTATCCCCAGGTAGATTTTGTTGTACGCGGAGATTCTGGTGAAGAACCTTTACGACAATTACTTTTGGCTATTAAAGGTAAGATTCCCTTCGGGGAAGTTCCTAATTTAACCTGGAAGGACCAACATGGAAAAATTCAAATCAATCCTTTTACCCATGTGGTCAATCATTTAAATGACTTTGGCAACAATTATCCCCATCTCTTTCGGCAAGCCGTTAAATACTTTGATTGGAAGTCTTTAATACCAATTTATGATTGGTGGGAGTACCCGATTACCGCCATCATCACCTGTCGAGGCTGTTTGCATAATTGCGTCTTCTGCGGCGGATCGCGCTTTGCTGGGGAATATTATTGCGCCCGGAATTCTTGTGCTTTTCGCCACCCCGAAAAAATTGCCCAGGATATTATTACCATCTCCCGCCTGACCAATGCTCCTATTTTCATCGTCGGCGATCTGCGTCAGGCTGGCGGAGATTATGCCCAGCAAATTTTCTCATTAATTAAAAAAGTACGCCCCCGCAATCAAGTTGTTCTCGAACTCTTCACCCCGGCATCGGCCTCCTATTTTAAAGAAGTAGCCGAGGCTTTTCCCAACTTCAACTTTGAAATCTCACCCGAATCCCATGATGAAAAAGTTCGCCGCGCCACTGGAAAGTTTTATTCTAATGAAGAAATGGAGAGAACTATTCATTATGCCCTGCGTCAGGGATGCTCCAAATTTGATGTCTTCTTTATGATTGGTCTTCCGCAGCAAACTTTTGCTTCCGTAATGGAAACGGTAGCTTACTGTGAATATCTGATGCAGAAGTTCGATAAAAGACTCAATTTATTTATTTCTCCTTTAGCTCCCTTTCTTGATCCTGGCTCGCTGGCCTTTGAAAAAGCTGAGGAATTGGGCTACCGCTTATTCTGCCGTACTCTGGAAGATTATCGCCAAGCACTTCTGGGGCCAAGCTGGAAATACACCTTAAGTTACGAAACTAAATGGATGACCCGGGAAGATATCGTTAAGGCCTCTTACCAAGCTGGTCTGCAACTCAATAGATTGAAAGAAAAATATGGTTATATCAGTAAAGAAACCGCTCAAAAAACAGAAGCACGTATCTGCCTGGCCATGGAAATGATGGCCAGAATAGATCAAATTAACTCTTGGGCAGAACCTCTAAGATCTGAAAAATTATTAGCTCTGAAAGAAACTTTTTATCAGGCCAGTATGGCTACAGTTTGTGCCAAAGAAGAAATAAAATGGCCTGTTTGGCGCTGGCCCTTTAGAGTGCCTAATATCTTAAAGACTATCTTTTTCCGTTCAACTGCTTGAATAGAGAGGTTGTTTTTATGGCTGCGCCTGTGGAAATTCCCATTACCGACACCCTTGACTTACATACCTTTCGCCCCCAGGAAATAAAAGACCTACTAAAAGATTATTTATCCATTTGCCGGGGAAAAGGTATTCTGCAAGTCCGCATTATCCATGGGAAGGGGACAGGTTCTTTAAGGCGCATGGTGCATGCCTTACTTACTCAGCTGCCGGAAGTAGCTTATTTTCGTTTGGCCGATGAAAATGCCGGTGGATGGGGGGCAACTTTAGTCAAAATAAAACCCCCTTCCTCCTGATTTTCACTACCTAAAGGCTCCAGAATAAGCCGAAGTTTTTCTTTAAGATCGCCTAATGATAAAGCGCGGAATGACTATTAATGTTAGCAATATTAAAGCAAGCAAATAGCCTATCGTCCAATTAATCATATAGGGACCTATAAGAAGAAAAGCTCCTAAGATAAAAATAATCCCTCTTAGAATTAAACCTCCCTTCCAGGGATAGATCTCCGAACCAAACATGCCCAAACTCAATCCTACAAAGGCTAAAAACACCAGGAGAGCAACTTTCACCATAGCCAGATTTAAAGCGAATATATCAGGATAAATTATAAAAATGGCAGGCAGAATGAAGAGAGGTAAACCTATTTTTATAGCTTCCAAGCAAAGAGAAAAATAAGGAGCACCTGAGATGCGCGAAGCCACTACCGAAGCAATAGCCACTGGAGGGGTTATCGCGGAGAGAATAGAGAAGTAAAAAACGAAGAAATGAGCATGCAAAGGTTTAACGCCCAAGGAAATAAAAGCCGGCGCTGCGATAATGATAGTGAGTAAGTAAGCTGCTGTGGCTGAGACCCCCATGCCAAAAACAATACAGACTATTGCTGAAAGCACGCTTAACCAGAAAAGGCTTCCCCCTGCCAGGTAGACTAATCCCATGGAAAGTTTTACCCCTAAACCTGAAACAGTAAGGACCGAGACGATCATCATAATGGTGGCCAGCATCACCGCTGTCGTGGCCGCTATCTCCGCCCCACTAATTATGCCATTCATGAATGCTTTGCCATATTCCCACAAGACGAGTTTTAACCCGCCAATTTTATAGCGGAAATAATAAAGAATAAAAGATCCAACCATTAGGATGATAACTGCGCGCGAGGCGGCGATCAAAGGATCAAAGAGTTGGGATAAATAGGCCAGTAGCACAACTAAAGCAGCAATCAAAGGTGAAAGGTCTCTTATAATAGCAGATAAAGAGGGTTTTTCTAATTTGATAGACATGCCCTTCATGTATTGTCGACTTATTTGATACACGGAAAAGGCCACGATGGCATAAAACATGAGGGCCGGCGTAAAGCCAACCAAAACAATATACCAGTAGCTTGTACCCAGGTAAGCAGCAATTATAAAAGCCGCTGCTCCCATCACAGGAGGCATAATAAGTCCTCCCGAAGAAGCTACCGCTTCGATAGCGCCGGCAAATTTAGCGGGTACGCCAATGCTTTTATTTAAGGGTATAGTAAATGATCCTGTCCCAGCTACGTTTGCCGGGGCGCTTCCAGAGCACATCCCGAAAAACATGCTGGCAATTACTCCTGTCTGCGGAATACCATATACCCAGCGCGCGGCAATATATTTGGCAAGTCTAATTATGGCGTCTAACGCGCCAAAGCCAATAGCCAAACCAGCCATAACTACAAAAGCAGCAATCCAGGTAGCTGCTATTCCGGTAAGTGTCCCATATATACCGATGCCCAATTCTACACTACATATTTCTATAATTCTTTCCAGACCGAGGCCTATATGACGCAACATTCCCGGAAGGCTTCTCCCAAGATACCCGTAGATTAAGAATATTAAGGCAATAAGAGGGATCCAGTAGCCCGTATCTTTTCTGGCGCTTTCAATTACTAAGATCATGGCCAAGCCCCCCATGATTATGTCCATTAAATTGGGGGCCCCCGCCCGCCAGTAAGAAAGCTGGTGGTATTGAGTGACAAAGTAAATCATTATGAAGATGGAGAGAATGGTAAAGACCAAGCAAAGAATCTTATTAGCTATTCCCTTCAATTTAAAAATACTAAATTCCGTTTTAAGCCAAGAACGGATAGCTAGGGCTATTATAGCGAGGTGTAAAAAAATTATGCTCATTAGTTGGATTTCAATAGCCGGCTGAAAGGAGTACCAAAAAACCCAGGCTATTAAAAACAGGCATACTACAAAATATAAAATCTCTATCCTGGTTTTGAAAGAATAGATAGGCGCAGCAGGGGTATCTGATAATTTCATCTCTGTGGTCATGATTCCTCCCCTTTAAAAAGCAGCCTGAGTTTTAAATAAAATATTCTCTTTCCAGAGTCCCTCTGGCCGTTCCGAAGGCCAGAGGGGTACACTTATTCTTTATCTTTTCCCTACCAGGATTCCATGCGCTTGGGGATCATAGCCTTTCTCTTTTAAGTAGAGAGCAACTCCAGGATGGATAGGTGCGGAGATAGGTGGTTTGGACTGGATCTTAAAGACTTCGATATTCCATTCTAACCCTCTTTTAGCAAAGTCGGCATAAGTGGCCATAATTTTCCCCAGTTCTTCTTTTTTATCAAAGACTGCTTTCACAAAATAATAAACATGTTCATCAGATATGTCTTTGCCGGCAGCAATTCCAAAAGGCATGGAGACTGTCCTAAAAGGCTTAGCCTTTTTCGCCAGGGGACTTTCAAAAAGGGGCGCTGGATCAACTTGATAAGGAATGAGCCAGGGACCAGCTTTAAGTCCTTTTTCCAATTCTTCAGGGGTGGGTGGAACTACAGCAACGCCAACGCGGACATCTGTATCTTTGGCCCATTTCACTAATGCACCCGGATCACAATATGCCCATACAACATCCATTACTCCTAATTTTAAGTTGTCTGCCGCAGCAGCGACACTCATGGTTTTTAGTTCCATAGTGTGCCTAATATTCAATCCTTCCGGTCCAAAGAAAGCCAAAAATACCTCATGACTGCCGAAGCCTGGGGGAGTGGGGAAAACTTTTTTTCCGGCAAAATCTTTAAAGCTTTTTATTTTGTCGGCATCTTTGGCATTCACTATACCAAAATAAATCAGTGGATAAGCCCAGATGACCTGCCAAAATTCATTCGGCCTTTTAAATTTATATTTTTGGGGGTCGAACGGCCCCGCGCCTACAGCAACCTGCCAAAGATGTTGCAAAGTGTTGTAACAACTATGCCCCTGCCCTCTATCCCATACTTTTACGGTAGTTGTTGCTCCTCCTACGGAAGTGGGAAGAATTTCTAGATATTGGGGGTAAGTTCGAGTCGCCAAATCAGCCATGGCGCTCAAAGCCGCATAGCCAACAGTTCCTGGTTCAGCTGTGTTTAAGTACCAAGTAAATTTTTTTACTTCCCCTGGAGCTTTTTGCGCAAAACTATAAGAACTAAAAACGATTAGACTAATTATTAAAAGGGAAGCGAAAATGACTGGTCTTGTTTTTATTTTCATATTTTGCCCCTCCTCTCTACAATTAATAAATTAATCTCCAATTATCCCTGCCCGCTGGCTCCATGCTTTTTAATTTAATCCTGTACCCTTCTTCTTTCTATCACCTCCTTTCGCTTGAATTATCCATCTTTTATAACTACCTCCCTTGCTCAATTGGCTTTTAGCACGCCCAGTTTATGAAGTCAATTAGATTTTGATCAGGGGATTGAAGGCAAGAGAGGTCAATTTCCCAGGACAGTTAATCTCCCGGAACAACAATAATCTTCATCTTTTCTCCATTGGCCGGGGGGCCAAAACGGTCGGCAGATCCGCCGCGATCTGAAGCGAGGATAATCTCGATTTGGTTAAGCTGCCCACAAAAGGGGCAGGTAATTCTCAACTTGCGGGTGGCTTCAATAAATTCTACCTCAAAAGTTTGACCGCATTCGGCGTTGCAACATTTAACTGTTTCTCTAATCCTCTCCATCTCCTCCTTCATCCTTTCCCCGCCAGGCTTTTATAAAGCCTGACCAAATGATCCAGATGATCACTCCAATTATCCCCCAGGTAATAGGATTGAAAAATATTTTATCTTTCAGGTATGAAAATAAGGAGTGAAAGGCTTCCACAAAAATATTTTCGCTCATTTCCAAAATTTTGCCAAGTAGAATGTTCTAAGAAAGGAATGACCTCCTGGCAGGATAAAGGAAAATATTCTCCGGCTAATAGAAACTCCTATTTATATTTAGGATATTAGCAGCTGCTTAACTTTCCTGTTTGCAATTGAGAGACTCCACGATAAAATGGAAAAAAAGCAATTCGTTAAAAATAATAATTTTTATAGATGGAGGAGAAGAATGAATTTTAAGCCAGAAGAGGTAATTTTTCACCGGGAAGAGTATCAGGCAACATTAGCAGCCATGCGTCCTAAAGATTATCCACCATTAATTAAGAAAGAGGTGGTGGGTAAAACAAATCTTCGTCACCGCCGCGCTAACCCATACCAAAAAAATGGGCAGGCGCTTGTCTCTTTTGTAGTGACCGGAAAAAATATCAAGGATGATATTCACCAAGCCGTAGAACTTTTAGGTGGGTTTAGCCGGGCTTTAAAGCCCCAAGATCGCCTTCTTCTTAAGCCGAATTTTAATAGTGATGATCCGCCTCCAGGGTCAACGGCCCTGGACTTTTTGACGGCGGTGATCGAGTTGCTCCGTGAATATGGCTACACGAAAATAGCCGTGGGTGAAAGTTGCGGACGGCCCTGGGTGCCGAGCGAAAAGGTCTTCAAGAATAGTGGCCTGGCCGCTAAGATGGCTGAGCTGCAAGTACCCCTTATTAATTTCGACCACTCCCAGTATATTGATGTTCCTCTAAATGGCGAATTCTTGGATCTGGCGGCTTATCCTAAAGACCTGGAAAATTTCGATAAGATAATTTATTTGCCCACCATGAAGACGCATTACTTGGCTGGGTTCTCGATGAGCCTCAAACTATCTGTTGGTTTGGTTCATCTTTATGACCGCATGTTTCTTCATGGGGATAACAATATGTTTGTCAGCCAGCGCGCCGTCGAATTGACTATGCCGATCAAACCTGATCTGATCATCATGGACGGTCGGATATCTTTTGTAAGTGGTGGTCCAGCTATCGGTTTGGCCGTCCACCCGGGGATCATCTTGGCTTCCGGCGATCAGGTAGCTATTGATGTGCAAGGAGTTCGTTTACTGCAAAATTATGCCGCCGTCAATCATCTTGGGGGTGACGCCTGGGACCTGCCCCAGATCAAGACAGCGGTAAAGCATAACTTGGGCATCAAAAGTGATCAAGAATTACTTTTAATCCGCTGAGTCCTATCAGCTCTGGATGGTGCTTATTTTTTCCTTTTGAGCCAGGCTTCAATCTTCTCTCGATAAAGGAGGGTTAAAAGAATAAAGAAAAGGGCTATTCCTAAAATCACGAAAAATATCCGGTAATCTTCTGATCTAACCGCGTGCCCTTGCAAAGAAAGGAGAAGGGTTCCGGGAATACGGCCAATAGAGCAAACAATCAAAAAGGTCACCACGTGCATGGGACTCAACCCGAGAAGGTAACTGAAGTAATCTTTGGGTAGACCAGGAATAAGAAAAAATAGAAATGAAAAAAAGGCCCCCTGATGTTCCATAAGGTAATCAAATTTAGCCATTACTTCTTCACCCGCGAAACGCCGAACAAAAGGAAGACCCAGGCGGCGCGCGATAAGAAAAGCCAAGAGAGAACCTATAGTGAGGCCGACAGTGGAATAGAAAAATCCCCAGGCAGCTCCGAAAAGATAGCCGCCAACAAAACCAGTAAGTTCTCCAGGAATGGGGGCCATAACCACTTGCAGAATTTGTATACCAATGAAAATTAAAGGCGCGAACACACCAAAAGAAGTTACTAAGGCACTGACCTGATCTTTGTTGGAAAAAAAACGAACCATATCTCGAAAATGGTGGTAGATTTCTTTGTAAAAATAAAGTAAGAGGCAGACTGCGAGGAGAATAATAAGATATACCAAAAAGGGGCGGATGGATCCTTGTTTACCCATCACTCCCTCGCTTGGTCTTCAGGATCACATAAGTGGCCAACCCTTTAGCAATTAATTTCCCTTTTTCATCACGCACTCCCATCTCTCCTAAGGCTAATTTCTCTCCTCTATGAAGTATGCGGGCTTCCCCTATTAAATCTTCAGAGATTACCGCCGCCAGATAATTGATTTTAAACTCAACCGTGGCCACTCGATCTCCTGGCTGAAGTAAACTTAAAAGGGCATAAGCCACCGCGGTATCCGCCAAGGTAGCTATCGCCCCTCCATGAACTACACCAAACCCCTGAGTCAATTCCCGTTGAAAGGGCAGACGAAAACACGCATATCCCTCATCAATTTTCACCAAAGAAATTTTTAAAAGTTGATAATAAGGGGCATTTTCTACCATTTTCGCTAATTTATTAGCCCATTCTTCTCTAAGCGGCATACTTACTTTCCCTATAACTCAGATAATTTTTAATTTTACTATTTCTCCGGCGAGAAGGCTAATTTCTTCGCCCAAAATAAAGCTTCTTTCATAGCCGCCTCGTTAAGCCTCAACCGGTGGCCAGCTTGAGGGAGAATTAGAATTTCAGCTTTTCCTCGAACTTTATTAAAAAGTTCTTGAGCATGATTGATCCCTACTACTTCATCGTCTTCGGCGTGAATAATCAATAGAGGCCGCGGAGGAATAAGATTTATCCAAGAAATTGGGGCAATGGTCCTAAATCCATCTGCCCACTCGCTAAGGGAAGGCGGGAAATTATCATCTTTAATTATCCCCACTTCTCGGGCGTAAGTTAAAAACTCTTCTCTTCCCTTTTCTGTTTGTAAATCGGGGAATTGTGCTGGTGCGGCGCAAGATATTATGCCCATTATCTCTTTATGCCTGGCCCCGATATAAAGGGAAACTGCCGCGCCCGCGCTAAAACCCATAAGCAATATGCGTCTGGGATCAACTTTTGGGTAAGCCATCATAAAGTCTAAGGCTTTTTCTAAATCTCGGGCCCAGCCTAAAATGTCAAAATTCCCTTCGCTTAACCCTGTTCCCCGAAAATTAAAAATCAAAACTAAAAAACCCTCCCGGCAAAAGTACTCTGCCAAATAAGGATATCCCTTGTCCTCTGGCGAGCGCACCCTTCCCGGAAGGCCGTGACATATAATGATGCCCGGATGAGGTCTATTATTCGTCTCCGGAAAATAGACTTCCCCAAAAATTTTTAAGCCATCACTCATCCACGACACCTTTTCTATTTGCATAAAATCTGCCTTTTTATCTCTTAAATAATGGACCTTACTCCCCGAAGAAACCACCTCATCCCCGAGCCAACAATGAATTAATCCAAAAGAATTTAAGGTTTAATCATTCTTCTGCAAATGCTCTATAATTTTGCTCATAATTTCCCCCGCTGAACCATGAATAACCACATCGGCATAAGCATCATGGTAAGTGGGTTCGCGGTTGATAATGACCAACTTAGCTCCACGCCTTTTGGCTTCGAGAGGAACAGAGGCTGCTGGTTGCACGACTAAAGAAGAACCGATGACTATAAATAAATCACATTGACGAGCTCGCTCAAAAGCCTCTTCCGTCTCTCGGGGTGGCATCGGCTGCCCGAAGGATACTGTATCTGGCTTTAAAATTCCTCCACACTCTGGGCATTTGGGGACTTTCACCCCGGAAATTAACCACGTTTGAATTTCCGCCCGCGGATATTTTTTGCGACAGGAGAGGCAAGAGACAGAGATGGCCGTGCCATGAAGCTCAATAACTTTTTCTGGAGAATTACCAGCCTTCTGATGAAGATTGTCTATATTCTGCGTAATCACACAGTCTAATTTGCCCATTTTTTCCAATTGCACCACGGCTTTATGGGCAAGGTTAGGCTGGGCTCTCTGCAGGGGTTCGTAGAATTCGCGGCTCATTTGCCAGTATTTTTCGCGAGCTTCCTCACTGCTCAAAAATTTCTGATAGTAAAAATCTTCGGGATTATATTTTTGCCAGACTCCTCCAGGACTGCGAAAGTCCGGAATCCCTGATTCCGTACTCACCCCGGCACCGGTAAAGACAATAACTTTTTTTGCTCTCTTAATCATCTCCGCCACTTTTTTGATTAACTCTTCTTGCATAGGCTACCTCCTCCGCTATCGGAAAGAGTTCTCTTTGAGCAATTTTAGAACTCTGGTAGGGGCGCAAATTTTATGGCCAAGTTCAGCATATATTTTATTTTTTAAATGGGGAAAGTCAAATAAAATCTTTAAGATACCTGATTGTTTTAGTTACTGGCTGAAAAAAGAAGAGAAGGTTCCCAGAATTTTTTCCTAAGGGCCTTTTTCACTTTCCACCAAAAATTTTCCCAAACAAAATGAAAATCCTCTTGCATTTTGAGGGACGGAATATTATATTGTTATTAGCACTCACTTGGAGAGAGTGCTAATAATATTGTTTGCGTAAAGAATCTTTCCTATGTTTCCTACCTTAAATAGATGATGTTTTTTAGCAAAATCTTATAAGCACAGGAAAGAGAATAGATGTTAATTGTCGGGGATACCGACATTTTAAATTTATAAATAAAATAGAAAGGAGAGGAAAGAGATGAAAATTAGACCTCTACATGATCGTATTATTGTGAAGCGGGTGGAAGAAGAAGAAAGAACCAAAGGTGGGATTATCATCCCCGATACCGCCAAAGAAAAACCCATGGAAGGTAAGGTTATCGCCGTGGGCAAAGGGAAAGTTCTGGATGATGGTAAAATCCAGCCCTTAGATGTTAAGGTGGGCGATCGGGTGCTCTTCGGGAAGTATGCCGGAACAGAAGTGAAAATTGAAGGAGAAGAGCATTTGATTATGCGTGAAGATGATATTTTAGGTGTAATTGAGCAATAATTTTAGCAAATAAATTTAAAGGAGGAGACAAGAAATGGCAGCAAAAGAAATTCGTTATGATCAAAAAGCGCGCGAATCAATCCTCAAGGGCGTGAATATGCTCGCTGATGCGGTTAAAGTAACCCTGGGCCCCAAGGGCAGAAATGTGATTTTGGAGAAGAGTTTTGGCTCACCAACAGTGACCAAAGACGGGGTTACTGTAGCCAAAGAGATTGAACTGGAAGAAAAATTCGAAAATATGGGCGCCCAGATGGTTAGGGAAGTGGCTTCGAAGACTTCGGACGTTGCCGGTGATGGCACCACCACCGCCACAGTTTTAGCGCAAGCCATCTATCGCGAAGGCTCTAAACTTGTGGCTGCTGGTCATAATCCCATGGAGCTGAAGAGAGGCATTGAAAAAGGCGTGGAAGTAGTCGTCGAAGAATTGAAGAAGCTTTCCAAGCCTGTACGGGAACAAAAAGAGATTTCCCAGGTCGGCACTATATCAGCTAACAATGATGAAACTATCGGTAACATAATTGCCGAGGCTATGGCCAAGGTGGGGAAAGAAGGGGTAATTACTGTCGAGGAAGCCAAATCAATGGAAACCACCCTGGACATAGTCGAGGGAATGCAGTTTGACCGCGGCTACATCTCTCCTTATTTCGTGACTAACCCCGAAAAGATGGAAGCGGTCTTAGAAGACGCTCTGATCCTCATTCATGAAAAGAAAATTAGCAACATGAAAGATCTTTTACCCATCCTGGAGCAAATTGCTAAGATGGGGAAACCTTTGTTGATCATCGCCGAAGATGTAGAAGGAGAAGCTTTAGCTACTTTAGTAGTCAACAAACTGAGGGGGACACTCAAGTGCGCTGCAGTAAAAGCTCCGGGATTTGGTGATCGCCGCAAAGCCATGTTAGAAGATATTGCCATTCTAACAGGCGGCACCATGATTTCAGAAGAGATGGGCGTGAAATTAGAATCCATTACTTTGAAAGATTTAGGTAAGGCGAAGAGGATTACTATCGATAAAGACAACACCACTATCGTGGAAGGTGCTGGTGATCCCAAAGCCATCGAAGGTCGTGTAAAACAGATTCGCGCCCAGATCGAAGAGACCACTTCTGATTACGATCGGGAGAAATTACAAGAGAGACTGGCTAAGTTGGTTGGCGGAGTAGCGGTGATTAATGTAGGTGCGGCCACGGAGTCTGAAATGAAAGAAAAGAAAGCCCGGGTGGAAGATGCTCTGAACGCGACCCGTGCTGCGGTGGAGGAAGGGATTGTTCCTGGTGGTGGTGTAGCTTATATTCGATGCATTCCCGCTCTGGAAAAATTGAAGCTGCCTTCTGAAGAACAGCAATTCGGTTTGAATATCTTGAAGAAAGCCCTGGAAGAGCCGCTGCGCTGGATCGCTCAGAATGCTGGCTATGACGGTTCCATCGTCATTGAAAAAGTGAAGAGTGAAAAGGGAAACTTCGGGTTCGATGCCTTGAAAGAGCAATATACGGACATGGTGGAAGCTGGGATTATTGATCCCACCAAAGTAGTGCGCACAGCTCTCCAGAACGCGGCCTCCGTAGCCTCCCTGCTCTTAACTACCGAAGCGATGGTGGCTGAAAAACCCAAAGAGAAAGAAAAATATCCGCCCATGCCTCCCGGAGGCGGGATGGGAGACATGTATTAATAAATAAAGGGGTTACCGGGACCGCCCGGTAACCCCTTTATTGTTTTTGTTGCTTTATTTAAGATTAGGAATAATTTTCTTACTGTTTTTTTTCTTCCAAGAGAGCCAATTCAAAATACTGATCGAGGGCCAGTAATCTGGCGGCCATCTTTTTAAGCATCTTTAAAGCAATCTCTATATTACTTTTTAAAAGGGATTCAAAAGCTTCTGGCTGAACCACCAAAATCCGACTGTCTTCCATTACCTCGACGGTGGCAGAACGATTTACGCCCAGAAGCAAGGCCATCTCCCCTAAAAACTCTCCTTCCCCAAGTTCAGCGAGTACCTTTTCCGTAGCCCCCACTTTCTTTCGCACTTGGACTTTGCCTCTCTGAATAATATACATTTCCCTTCCTGGTTCACCTTCCCGAAAGAGAATAGTACCCTTGGGGAACTCTTGGCCAAATTTCCAGAAAAGGTGTTCTTCTTTCTTCATCAGGGTACTTCTTTCTCTTTTTTTAGCTTAGCATTCTCGGAAGCTAACTTTTCCATGAGCTCATAAACCTTCTTTAGCCGTTGAGCTAAATGGTTAACGATCCTTAAACAAATCTCAGGTGATTCACGAAATAGGGTTTCTAAAAATGGGGGTTGAATAAAGAGAACCTGGCTTTCTTCTTCAACCCGGGCGTTAACCAGACGAGGTTGATTAATCAAACAAGCCATTTCCCCCAAAAAATCCCCCTCTTGCAGGATATCAATGGTTAACTCTTCTTGGCCAATTTTCTTGAATAACCGCACGCGGCCTTTGATGATCATAAACATTCCGGTACAAGGGTCACCTTCTTGGAAGAGAAAGGTTCCTGCTGGGAAAATAACGCCAAATTTTTTTAAAAGGGCCTCTTTTTCCTTCATCGACCTTCTTTAACTTCCGCCTTGATTGTATAAATGGCGCTTTTTTCTCCCTCGATCCTTACTGAAAAATAAAAAAGAGCAGGTTTTTCCTTCTCTTTTACCTGGGGATGAAATATCTTTATCTTAAAAGGATTAACTTGGTTATCAGAACAAATGCCACTTTTAATTAGCTTCAGGGATCTTTTAAAAAAGTCCCAACGCAATTTACCTTTCCCAGCTTCTCCTCCGTGCCATTGGGTAGGGAAGACTTCTAAAGTGAGCGTATGATTAGGCCTGACTAGGATTTTATAATTATCCTGTAAGTCGGCAGTACCACTAATAAAATTCTCTTCAAAGAGATAAATTCCAGGTGCGGAGAAATGCAAAAAAAGGGCCTTCTCAAAGCTCTCGGGAGCGTCGGTGCCTGAATCGCCATCATTTTGATTCCATAAAATAATCTGCAGCGTGTAAGTGCCCAGAATTTCGCCCCCATAAGCCCCGCCACTACCCAGGATATGGATAAGATAGGCCGCGGGTTTGGGTTGGGAATTTGAGGTCCATTCTAAAAAGAGCGGCTCTTCTTTATTACCTTCCGCCATGGTCCCCAGCGCCGAGCGCAAAAGTTCACCTTTCTCATCCTCCAGGCGGCAGTATACTCTTCCCCCCAATTCCACATGCCAATGGGGAGTTAAAAAAACCTGGATCGTTTGCCCAGGCTTAATGTTAGTCACTCTAAAGGTTTGCCGGCCTTCATTGATGATGAAACCTTTATGCTCGCCCTCCCCTACAATTCTTTCTTGCCCGGAAAGAGGGGAAGCTAAAAAAAAGAGCAAGAAAATTAAGACCGAAAAGATGAAGTTCATTATTGGGCAATTTTTTCAGGAACCGGCAAATTTCAGGCGAAGTCTTTGCCAGGCACGATCAACATTTTCCTGAATCTGTTCTAAATCCCCTTCCCGCAAAAAGGAAAAGCGCCCCTGGGCTTTTATATATTCTTT
>FWPV01009728.1_pt1 | contig 16130 bp, 12 predicted proteins | sample 2228371 | NCBI WGS metagenome assembly FWPV01 (sample SAMEA103939776, study PRJEB20133) | metagenome | reverse complement strand
CCCACACGCCCTCGCCATCGAGGTGCGCGACCGCAAGCCCGACGACTGGTCGCCCCTGCTCTACCAGGCATGGGGGGAGGCCATGCAGGACCCCGGCGACTGGGCCCGCGCAGCCGAGGCCGCCGGCGCAGACGTCATTGTCCTCGCCCTCAGCGCCACCCAGGCCGACGGCAAGCCCAACACCCCCGCCAACGCCCGCGCCGTCGTGCGCAAGGTCCTCGACAGCACGGGCCTGCCGCTGGCCGTCATCGGCCCGGGACAGGCGGACCTCGACAACGAGCTGCTCGTGGCCGTGGCGGAAGAGGGCAAGGGCGAACGCCTCCTCCTCGGCACTTGCGAGGACAAGAACTACCGCACCATCGTCGCCACCGCCATGGCCAACGACCACCTGGTCCAGTCCAAGACGCCCATGGACGTCAACCTGTCCAAGCAGCTGGTCATCCTGATCCACGACATGGGCATGCCGCTCGAGCGCATCGTGATGGACCCCACCACGGGCGCCCTCGGCTACGGCATCGAGTACGGCTATTCGGTGATGGAACGGCTGCGCCTGGCTGCCCTGCAGGGGGACAGCATGACCCAGCAGCCCATGATGGTCACCCCTGGCGAGGAGTGCTGGAAGGTGAAGGAATCCAAAGTGGGCGAGGGGGTGCCGGACGCGTGGGGGGATTGGGCCCGGCGCGCCATCCACTGGGAGACGACGACGGCCGCCAGCCTGATCCACGCCGGCGCCGATCTGGTCGTCATTCGCCATCCGGAGAGCCTGCGCACCCTGCGCGCCCTGATCGAAGCCCTGGCCAGCCCCACGCCGGCCGGCTGACAGGCGGAGGACCATCATGCCGCTCACGGGACTCGAGATCTACAAGCTCCTGCCGCAGACGAACTGCAAGGAATGCGGCTTCCCCACATGCCTGGCGTTCGCCATGAAGCTGGCCGCCAAGCAGGCGGAACTCAAGAGCTGCCCTTACGTCAGCGAAGAGGCCAAGGCCAAACTCGAAGCCGCCTCGGCACCGCCCATCCGCCTGATCACCCTCGCCGGCGAGGGAACCCAGATCGAGGTCGGCAACGAGACGGTCCTCTTCCGCCACGAGAAGACCTTCTACCACCGCCCCGGCCTCTTCCTGCATCTGCGCGACAGCGAGGGCGCCGACACGCTCAAGCAGCGCGCCGCCGAAGCCGACGCCTACAAGGTCGACTACGTCGGCATCAGCCTTGGGCTGGATGGGTTTGCCGTCGAGGCCGCGTCGGGTGACGCCGCCGCCTTCCGCGCCGCAGTCGAGGCCGTCCGCTCGGTGAGCAAGAAGCCGCTCATCCTGATGGCCGCCAGCCCCGAGGCGCTCAAGGCCGGTGCCCAGGCAGCAGCCGGCACCCGCCCCCTGCTCTACGCCGCCGACTCGAGCAACTGGCAGGCCATGGCCGAAGTGGCCAAGGAAACCAAACTGCCGCTGGCGGCACGCGCCGAGACCCTGGAAGGCCTCGCCGAACTCACCCAATCCCTCGCCCAGGCCAGCGTCGAAGACTTGGTGCTCGACCCAGCCCCTCGCGGCTACCTCGACTCGCTCCACAAGCTGACCTCGATCCGCCGCCTGGCACTGAAGAGCGGCTTCCGCCCGCTCGGCTACCCGGTCATCACCTTCCCCGGCGCCGACGGCGCCGCCTCCGAGGCTCTGCTGGCGGCGGAGCACATCGCCAAGTATGCCGGCCTGATCGTGCTGGAAACCTTCGACCCGGCCATGCTCTACGCGCTGCTCGTCCTGCGCCAGAACCTGTACACCGACCCACAGAAGCCAATCCAGGTCCTGCCTGGCCTGTACGAGATCAACTCACCCAACGAGAAGTCTCCGGTGATGGTCACCACGAACTTCTCGATCACCTACTTCGCTGTGTCGAACGAGGTCGAGGGCTCGGGCTGGCCGGCGTGGCTGGTGGTCACCGACGCCGAAGGCATGAGCGTGCTCACCGCGTGGGCCGCCGGCAAGTTCGACGCCGAGCGGATCGCCAAGGCGGTGAAGTCCTCCGGGGTGAAGGACCGCATCGGCCATCAGCGCGTCATCATCCCCGGTGCGGTGGCCGTGCTCTCGGGGGAGCTGGAAGAAGAACTGCAGGGCTGGCAGATCATGGTCGGGCCGCGCGAGGCCGTCGACATCGCCAACTACCTTAAGGCGATGTGGCAGAACTGAGCGCCGCCCAGGACTTGGGGCCTTCACCGCTCAGGCACCGCGGCGGCAGGATCGGCGCCCCGGTGCCTGAGCGCCTCGAACCATCGGAAGCGGATTCTGGGCGCGCCGGGGCGGCCGCCGAGCCCCGGCTGCGCTACAATGCAAGAGGCGCCTGTTGGGCCGCGTGCGTCCGGCGGCCTCGTGGATAGGCGGCCCGCGCTGGATGGAGCCGGCTGCCGCAAGCGCAGGGCAATGGCCAGGCACAAGGTCACCTTCCTGCCGCAAGGCACCACGATCGAAGTCCCCACGGGCTCGCTGATCAGCGAGGCGGCCCGGCTGGCCGGACTCAGCCTCGCCCAGCCCTGCGGCGGACAGGGCCGCTGCGGCCGCTGCGCCGTCGTCATCGATCAGGGCCAGGCCCGCCGCCGCTCCACCATGCGCCTCTCCCCCGATGACCTGGCCGCCGGGTATGCCCTGGCCTGCCAGACGGTCATCGAGGGCGACCTGCAGGTCCGCCTGCTCGAACCGGAACGAATCGAGCGCCGCCTCGTCACCGACAAGACCGCCCGCAAGGTCGAGCTCCCCTTCCCCTACGATCCGCTGCTGGACCAATCGATCCGCGTCCTGCGCCTCGAACTCCAGCCTCCTTCCTTCCAAGACAACGCCGACGACCTCACACGCCTGCGCCGGGGCCTGGCCGCAGCAGGATACGAGCACGTCGACATCCCCCTGCCCATCCTGCGCCGCCTGGCCGAAGCCCTGCGCCAGGCCGAGTGGCTGCCCTGGGTCGCCCTGGATGTGCCCGCCTACTTCGACCGCACGGCACGCCTGGTCGACCTGGCACCTGAGCCCATTCACCCCATCGGCCTGGCCCTCGACATCGGCACCACCACCATGACCGCCTACCTGGTGGACCTGGCCAGCGGGGAAGTGATGGCCTCCAGCGCCGAGTACAACGGCCAGATCGCCTACGGCGAAGACGTCATCTCGCGCATCGTCTACGCCAGCAAGGACGGCGGCTTGCATGACCTCGGCAAGGCGGTGCGCACCACGCTGGCCGCCCTGCTGGAGCGACTCCACCTCCGCACCGGCGTCCCGCCGGAACGGATTCACAAGGTGACCGTCGCCGGCAACACCACGATGATCCACCTGTTCCTCGGCCTGCCGCCGGCACCCATCCGCCTCTCCCCCTACATCCCCACCGCCAACCAGCCCCCGACGTTCCGGGCGGCGGAGCTCGCCCTGCCCCTCAATCCGGCCGCCATCGTCGACTGCCTGCAGGGCGTGGCTTCCTACGTCGGCGCCGACATCACCGCCGGCGTGCTCGCCTGCGGCCTGGCCGAGGCCGAAGGCCTCACGCTGTTCATCGACGTCGGCACCAACGGCGAAATGGTCCTCGGCACGCGCGATTGGATGGTCACCTGCGCCTGCTCGGCCGGGCCGGCGTTCGAGGGCGCCGGCGTCGTCGACGGCATGCGCGCCACCGAAGGCGCCATCGAGGAGGTCTGGGTGAGCTCCCAGACCTACGAGCCCACCTATCGCGTCATCGGCGACGTGCCGCCGCGCGGCCTGTGCGGTTCGGGCTTGATCTCCCTGCTGGCCGAGCTCTTCGTCACCGGCGTCATCGATCGCGCCGGGAATGTCAAGCTCGACCTGAACACGCCGCGCGTCCGCCAGGGAGAGCACGGGCCGGAGTACGTCGTCGCCTGGGCCCACCAGACCCAGACCGGACGCGACATCGTCCTCACCAAGGTCGACGTCGACAACCTGCTGCGCGCCAAAGCCGCCATCTACGCCGGCTTCAGCGTCCTCGCCGACAGCGTCGGCGTCCGCTTGGCCGATGTGCAGCGGGTCCTGGTCGGCGGGTCCTTTGGCAAGTACATCAACGTCGAGAAGGCCATCCAGATCGGCCTGCTGCCGGATCTGCCGTGGGACCGTTTCCATTTCCTGGGCAACACCGCCGTGATGGGCGCCTACATGGCCCTGCTCTCGCGCGACGCCAAGCAGCGCCTCGAGCACATCGCCCGCATGATGACCTACATCGAGCTCTCCGCCGACAACACATTCTACGAGGCGTTCACCGCCGCCCTCTTCCTGCCCCACACCGAGATCGCACGCTTCCCCAGCGTGGCGGAGGTGTGGGAGCGCGAGGCCGGCCGTCAGGCAGCAGAGGAGCCGGCATGACCCTGTCCGGCCTGCACTTCCTCCTCACCTACCGCTGCCTCTCCGAGTGCGACCACTGCTTTGTCTGGGGCAGCCCGCTGCAGCCGGCGACCTTCAGCCTGGCCAGCCTCCAGGAGGTCCTGCAGCAAGCCAAGTCCCTGGGGACGGTCGAGTGGGTGTACTTCGAAGGAGGAGAGCCCGCCCTCTACTACCCTCTGCTGGCCGCCGGTCTCGAGGCCGCCTCCGCCCTCGGCTTCCGCGTGGGCGTGGTGACCTGCCCCTACTGGGCCACCACCGTCGACGATGCCGTCCTCTGGCTCCGCCCACTGGCCCCCCACCTCCAGGACCTCACCGTCTCGACGGACCTCTTCCACTTCGACGAGAAGATCAGCCGCGAGGCGCGCAACGCCTTGGCCGCCGCAGACCGCCTGGGCATCCCTGCCGACACCATCGTATGTGAGCACCCGCAGGCTGACAGCGCGCACCCCACACAGGCCGCCGGGGAACCGGTCACCGGCGGGCGGATCATGTTCCGCGGCCGGGCCGCCAGGGAACTGGCACCGAAGGCCGCCGGCATGCCCTGGCAGGATTTCGACGAGTGCCCGCATGAACGGCTGGACGACCCCGGCCGGGTGCACGTCGATCCCCTCGGCTACCTGCATCTGTGCCAGGGCCTGACCATGGGCAACGTGTTCCGCGAGCCCCTGGCCGCCATCGTCGCCGCCTACCGACCGCATGAGCATCCCATCGTCGGACCGCTGCTGCAGGGCGGGCCGGCCCGGCTGGTGGACGCATTCGGCATCGAACCGCAGGCGCGCTTCGCCGACGCCTGTCACCTGTGCTACTGGGCCCGCGAGGCCCTGCGCCCTCGCTTCCCGGAAGTCCTGGCGCCGGGCCCGATGTACGGGGAAGGACTGGACACATGAGCGCCGGAGCCAAAGTCCTGGACTGGCTCCTGGAGAAGAAGGACCCCGGGGTGCGCTACGTCACCTTGCGCGACCTGCTCGGCGCGCCCCCGGACGACCCGGACGTACGCGCCGCCCGAAAGGCGACCGTGCGCGCCTCACCGGTGCGCGAGATCCTGGCAGCCCAGCAGCCCGAGGGCTATTGGGTCAAGCCCGGCCCCGGCTATGGGCCGAAGTACACCGGAACGGTTTGGCAGGTGATCTTCCTAGGGCAGTTCGGCGCCGACGGCGGGCACCGCCAGGTGCGGGCTGCCTCCGACTACGTCCTCGATCATAGCCGCTCGGCCCTGGGTGGCTTCTCTTGGAATGCCGCAGCCTCGGGCATGGTCCACTGCCTGCAGGGAAACCTGGGCGCCTCGCTCCTCGAGCTCGGCTTCGGCAACGACCCGCGCCTGAAGGAGGCGCTCAATTGGCTCGCCCGCAGCATCACCGGCGAGGGCATTGCCCCAGCCGAAAGGAAGGACACCCCGGTCCACTACCTTCGCTCCGGCAACTCCGCGCCCGGCTTCTGCTGCTCGGCTAACAACCATCTACCGTGTGCCTGGGGTGCCATCCCAGCCATGGATGCCCTCAGCCGCGTGCCCGCCGCCTCTCGCACCCCGGCCATCCGTCGGGCCATCAAGGCCGGCGTCGAATTTCTGCTGAGCCATGATCCGGCTGCGGCCGACTACCCCATGGGATGGTCGAACACCCCGAGCCGCTCCTGGTTCCAGTTCGGTTATCCGATGGGGTACGTCACCGACGCGCTGCGCAACGCGGAAGTCCTCGTCGCCCTCGGTCATGGCAAGGATCGCCATCTCAAGCCCCTGGCGGAGATGATCCTCTCCAAGCGGGGTGCCGACGGGCGCTGGCGCCTCGAATACAGTTACAACGGAAAGACGTCGTTCACCTTGGAAGGCAAGCGGCAGCCCAGCAAGTGGGTGACGCTGCGGGCGCTGCGCGCGCTGCGCGGCATGGGCCTCGAGGTGTGAACGTCATGGGTGGTGGAGGGACGGGATGACGACGACGATTGCACTGGCGGGTAAGGGCGGCACGGGCAAGACGACCGTGGCGGCCCTGCTGATCCGGGCCCTGCTGCCTCGCACCTCCTCGCCGATCCTGGCCATCGACGCCGATCCGTCCACCAACCTGCATCTGGCCCTGGGGCTGCCGGCCCCGGCCACGGTGGGCGACATCCGCGAGGAGATGTTCGAGATGTCCCAGGCCGGCCAGTTGGGCGTGGCCATCAGCCGGCACGAGTACCTGGAGCGGGAGATCCGCCTCGCCCTGGAGGAGGGCGAGCGGATCGACCTGCTCGCCATGGGCCGCCCGGAGGGCCAGGGCTGCTACTGCGCGGTGAATCACCTGCTGCGCCAGGTGGTCGACGCCCTCGGCCGCAACTACGACTACGTTGTGGTCGACAACGAGGCCGGCATGGAGCACATCAGCCGGCGCACGACGCGCGACGTCGATGCCCTGCTGGTGGTGACCGACCCCACCGTGCGCGGCCTGCGCGCCGCCGAGGCTATCGCCCGCCTGGCCCACGACCTGGAGGTTAACGTCCGACACACGCTGCTCGTCGTCAACCGGCTGGTTGGCGAGGCGCCGCCTTCGCTCCGGCAGGCGATCGAGGGGCTGGGGCTGGAGGTGGCCGCCATGATCCCTGCCGACGAATCGATCAACCGTCTCGACAGCCTGGGGAAGCCGCTGGTCACCCTGGATGGCGATTCGCCCGCCTGGCGGGCTGTGGACGCCCTGACCGACCGCCTGCTCAGCCTGCTCAAGCCAAGAGGAGAATCATCATGATCAAGATCGGCGAGAACATCCACATCATCTCACCGAGGGTGAAGGAAGCGCTGGCCAACCGTGACGGCGCCTTCTTCGTCGACCTGGCGCGGCGCCAGAAGGCCGCCGGGGCCGACGCCCTCGACCTGAACATCGGGCCGCAGAAGAAGGCCGGCCCCGAGGTCATGGATTGGCTGGTGGACTGCGTGCAGGAAGCCGTGCCGGGCATGACCCTGTCGTTCGACACGACCAACCTGGCCGCCATCGAAGTCGGCCTGAAGAAGGTCGGGTCGAACGCCATCGTCAACTCGACGTCGGCGGAGGAGGAGCGGCTGGCCAACGTGCCTCCGCTGGCGGCGCAGTATGGGGCGGGCCTGATCGCCCTGTGCATGGAGAAGAGCGGCATCCCGGTCAGCGCCGACGCCCGGGTGAGCATTGCCATGGAGAAGCTCATCCCCCGCGCCCAGGAAGTGGGCATCCCCATGGAGAAACTCTTCATCGATCCGCTCATCCTCACGGTCTCCGGCTGCCAGGAGTATGTGCCGCAGGCCATCGAGACGGTGCGCATGCTGAAGATGGTGGCCGATCCGCCGCCGATGACGGTCGTCGGCCTGTCCAACGTCTCCAACCAGGTGCCGGCCGAGATGCGCCCGCGCCTGAACCAGGTGTACATGGTGATGCTGATGGCCGTCGGCCTCGACGCCGCCATCCTCGACCCCCTCGACCGGAAGCTGATGGACATCATCCGCATCGTCGAGACGCGCGATTCGTCGACGCCTGTCGGCGCCCTGTACCTGAAGCTGCACGACGCCGTCGCCGCCGGCGAGGAACTCCAGCCGGAAGACGTCGACATGTCGGATGCGGAGCAGGTGGAGATCTGGAAGACCGTCCAGGTCTTGCTCAACAAGATCATCTACACCGATTCGTATTTGCGCCTGTGAGCCGGCACACCACCAACGAGGAGTGACACCCATGCCCAACCCGACGGCCCCCATGAACGTCGAAGAGCTGCTGGCCAAGGCCAAGCAGCCCTCGGCCGACGCCATGAAGCTCCACCCCTTCTACAAGGGCAAGGTGGAAGTGGCGCTGAAGTGCTGCATCCGCGATTTCAACGACTTCGCCATCTGGTACACCCCCGGCGTGGCCGCGCCCTGCCGCGCCATCGCCGAGAACCCCGAGCTCGTCTACGAACACACCCACAAGTGGAACACGGTGGCCGTCGTCTCCGACGGCACCCGCGTCCTGGGCCTGGGCGACATCGGCCCCAAGGCCGGCCTGCCGGTGATGGAAGGCAAGGCCCTGCTCTACAAGTACCTGGGCGGCGTCGATGCCTGGCCGATCATGGTCGACACCAAGGATCCCGACAAGCTGATCGAGACCGTGCTGCTCATTCAGCCCGGGTTCGGCGGCGTCAACCTGGAGGACATCGCCCAGCCCAAGTGCTTCCGCGTCCTCGACACCTTGCGCGAGCGCGCCGAGATCCCGGTCTGGCACGACGACCAGCAGGGCACGGCCACGGTCACCCTGGCCGGGCTGCTGAACGCGCTGAAGATCGTCAACAAGAAGCTGGGCGATGTCTCCATCGCTTTCATCGGCTCGGGCGCCTCCAACGTCGCCTGCGCCCGCCTGATCTTCGCCGCCGGCGCCGATCCCGGCAAGTGCTACGTCGTCGACAGCAAGGGCATCCTGCACAAGGGGCGCAGCGACGTCGAAGCCCGCAAGTCGGAGTTCGTCGACAAGTGGAAGATGTGCCAGATCACCAACGCCGCCGGTCGCCAGGGCGGCATCCCCGAGGCCATGAAAGGCGCCGACGTCGTCCTGGCCCTGTCCAAGTCCGGCCCGGGTGTGATCCTGCCGGAATGGATCCGCGGCATGGCCTCGGACCCGGTCGTCTTCGCCTGCGCCAACCCGGTTCCCGAGATCTGGCCGTGGGAGGCCAAGGAGGCCGGCGCGGCGGTCGTTGCCACCGGCCGCTCGGACTTCCCCAACCAGGTCAACAACTCGCTCGGCTTCCCCGGCATCTTCCGCGGCACGCTGGATGTGCGCGCCAACACCATCACCGATGCCATGTGCATGGCAGCCGCGCACGAACTCGCCAACATGGCCGCCGAAAAGGGCCTCAGCCCCGAGTACATCATCCCGAACATGGACGAATGGCAGGTCTTCCCGCGCGAAGCGGCCGCCGTCGCCATGAAGGCGATCGAGGAAGGCGTGGCGCGCAAGAAGACGACCTATGAGGAGGAACTGAAGAACGCCGAGCAGATCATCCGCCGCTCGCGCGACCTTACCCAGACGATGATGGCCGACGGCTTCATCGCCGCCGCCCCTTGAGAAAGTCCCATCGGGAGGGGAGACAGCCCTCTGTCTCCCCTCCCACCGCCGGGGGAGGCGGTCGGCGATGAGCGGGGGAATGCGCCCAACGGTGGCCGGAACCTCTCGCCACCACCCGTTCGAGGAGTGAGTGCCATGCTCAACCAACAGGATGTCCTCTACCGACAGCTGGTCACCTTGGCCGACGGCACCCGCGTGCTGCTCCGCTTCCTGACGCCTGCCGACCGCCAGGCGCTGCTCGACCTCTACGCCCCACTCACCGCCGAGGACCTGCGCTACTTCCGCCAGAAGGTCAGCGACCCCAAGGTGGTGGAATCCTGGGTCGATAACCTGGACTACTCGAAGGTGCTGCCCCTGGTCGCCTTCGTCGGCGAGCGCATGGTGGGCGATGCCACGCTGCACTTCGGCTCGGGGCCCACGCGCCACATCGCCGAGGTCCACATCTTCCTGGCCAAAGACTTCCGCCGCCGCGGCCTGGGCACCCAGATGATCCGCGCTCTGATCGACCTCGCCCGGCGCCGCGGCCTGCACTACTTGCTGGCCCAGATCGTCAGCGATCAGACCACCGTCATCAAGGCCTTCGAACAACTGGGCTTCCAGCGCAAGTGCACGATGGACAACTTCTTCATGTTCCCGGATGGGGAACTGCGCGATGTCGCCCAGATGGTGCTCACCCTGCGGCCAGCAGGAACGGAGTTTTGAGACTGCGGGCGTACCACGCCGCTCGCGCAGGACTCCGCCGCGGGCGCGCAAGGACCTGGCTCTCGGTCCTCCCGCACGCCTGCCGACATCCACTCGTGCAGACCCAGTGCCCGGCGCAGCACCCGCGCCGCACTCCTGCCCGTGACGTCCGCCCAGCCTCTGGCCCGAACCCTGCTCTGGACGGCGCTCGCATTCCTCGCCGGCTCCCTTCCGTTCTCGGTCTGGCTCGGCCGCTGCATCGCTCACGCTGACGTGCGCCGCTTCGGCGACGGCAATCCAGGATCCATCAACGCCTGGCGTGCCGGCGGCTGGCGCGCCGGTGTGCCCGCACTCCTCCTCGACTTCGTGAAAGGTGCCGCGCCAGTGGCGTTGGCCCGATACGCCTGCGGCCTGGTCGACGGGTGGCTGGTCCCCGTCGCTTTGGCACCGGTCCTGGGCCATGCCTTCTCCCCCTGGCTCGGATTCCGCGGCGGCAAGGCGATCGCCGCCACCTTCGGCATCTGGACCGGGCTCTTGCCCGGCGAGGGACCCTCCATCAGCGGCCTCGCCTTGACCCTCGCCTTCGCCCTCCTGAGGACCGATGCCTGGTCGGTTCTGGCCGCCATGGTCGTCTTCTTCGTCTACCTCGTCCTGCGCCACTCCCCCTGGCCCCTCCTCGCCGTCTGGGCCGGCAATCTGGCCATCCTTCTCTGGAAGCACCGACTCGAAGTGCAGGCCCCGCCGCGCCTCCGCCCGTGGGTTCTGCGCTGCCTGGGCAGGCTGCGGTGACGCCCTTCTGGTACCAACATCAGGTCAGCATCGCGGTCTTCCTCGCTGTCATTCTCTTGATCGCCGTTGTCAACGCGTGCACGCTGCGCCGGTTGGCGGCCTATCCCGCCCCGCGCTCGCTTCCCCGCCTGTCGGTCCTCATCCCGGTGCGCGACGAGCGCGCGAGCATCGTCCCCTGCATCCAGTCGCTCTTGGCTCAGGACTATCCGGACTACGAGATCCTGGTCCTCGACGATGGATCGAGCGACGGCACGGGCAGCATGGTGGCTGCTCTGGCAGGACGGGACCCGCGCCTGCACCTGCTGACCGGTCAGCCACTGCCGCAGGACTGGCTTGGCAAGGCGTGGGCCTGCGCGCAGCTGGCCGACGCCGCCACGGGCGCCATCTTCCTCTTCGTCGATGCCGACACCGTCCACCATCCCCAGGCCCTGCGCCGGGGCGTGGCGGCGCTCGAGGCGGAGAACGCCGACATGATGACGGGCTTTCTCCGCCAGGACACCCACACCTGGGGCGAGAGGCTCACCGTCCCCGTCGCCATGTGCTGCTTCTTCTCCTTCCTGCCGATCCCGCTGGCCCACCGCTTGCGTGCGCCGTGGCTGTCCCTCAGCAACGGGCAGTGGATGATGTTCCGCCGCGAGGCTTACCTCGCCGCAGGCGGACACGCCGCTGTGCGCCGCGATCCTGTGGAAGACATCGCCCTCGGCCGGCGCGTCAAGGCGATGGGGCTGCGCTGTGCGCCGCGATCCTGTGGAAGACATCGCCCTCGGCCGGCGCGTCAAGGCGATGGGGCTGCGCTGGCGCCTGGTCGATCTCGGCGATTCCGTTCGCTGCCGCATGTACAGGGGGTTTGGCGAGGCGGTCGAGGGATTCAGCAAGAATCTCTTTCCCGTCTTCCGCTTTCGCCTCCTGCCGTACCTCTTCGTCTGGCTGTGGCTCGGCCTTGTCACCTGGGAGCCGCTGCTGGTGGCTGCCCTCTCACCGCTCCGCCTGGGCACCTTGGGCCTCAGCGTGCCTCCCGCCGCCGCGGCCATCGCCGAGTCGTGCGCGCTGTGGCTCCTCGTCCTGTCTCGACTGCGATTCGATCCGCGCCTGACGCTTCTCTACCCATTCAGCCTCCTGATCTTCATCGGCATCGCCCTGCGCTCGGTCGTCGTCACAATCTCGGGAAGGGCGCGCTGGAAGGGCCGGCCCCTGCCCCGCCAACGCATCCGCTGGATCTAGGCGCCGGCTGGCGCGGGCTCAGCGGGATTGGAGATCGCGCTCGACCGTCAGGCGGTACACCCAGCGGTCGACGCCGCCGAAGCGGTACTTGTAGTCCTCGCCGCCGCGCAGGAAGTCGAACTCCTCTCGCCCGTGTTCGATCGCCCAGCGGATCAGGTAGGCGGTCAGCACCCAGCCGGGCGAGAGCCATTGGTAGTCCGCATCGAGGCCGGAGTTGTAGACCCAGATGCGGTTGCCGTAGTCGAAGTTCAAGTATCCAGCGATGGGAACGCCGGCATAGTCCATCAGCGCCAGCTGGAGCCAACCGTTCTCGTGGGCGGCGCGGGCGCAGCGGTGGAACTGCGTCCGCATGGCCGGGGTCAGGAAGCGAGCCTTGTTCGGCTCCAGCGCCATCAGGCCGAGGAAGGCCTCCACCGCCGCCTCGAGGTCGTCCTGCGGCCCGACGATGCGCCACCGGATCGGGTCGGGATGGGACTCGAGGCGGCGCATCTTGCGGCGCAGTTCATGCCGCTGCTTTTTCTCCAGGCCATCGAGGTAGCCCTCCCACGAGGCAGGAAGCCGAACCACCGGGCACGGTTGGTAGCGCTCCTGCCGCACGGCCCAGCCGCGACCCTCGGCGGCCTGCCTCAGCGCCGTCAGGGTCGGCGAGGACTCTGGCACGTTGTACAGGTCGATCACTTCCCACCCAGGCGGGCCGCCGGAGGCAAGCGCCTGGAGCAAGGTCTGGCACAGCCGCGAGACATCGGCGGGTGCGGCGATCAGGTCGAGGGAGTCGGAGATCTCAATGCTGCCGAGCAGCATCAGTCCCGGACGCCCGTCGCGCGTTCGGGTGAAGAAGAGCGGCGCCAGGCCGTCGACCTGGCCGGATGAGTCTCGGCTCACCCCAACCCACAACTCCCCCTCCGCCCACTCCCCTCCTCCCCGCGTCGACCACCAGGCGCTCAGGTACTCGTGACGCAGGAACGGTACATCGGCGATCGAGCGGCGCAGCAGGTCATTCCAAGGCGCGGCCAGCGCGGCCAGGCTTGCTTCGTCGTGGAGAAAGGTGAACGACATTCTTCCCGCTCTGCCCGTATCCGGAGATGCCGATTGTACCCCGCTCGGCACCGATCTTGCACGTGCAATTGCACGGCGGAGGCCCAGCCTGTACAATGGAGCACATGCCCCAGACGCTCGATGCGGACGTCGCGCTGATCCATGTGGCTGGCGGCGAGGCCAGGCTCACCGCCCCGCCCGGCACACTGGCCCAGGCTCCGCCGCGTCGAGCCGCGCGCGGTCGATCGGAGGACATGCTCTTCGTCAGCCTCAGCCTGACGCCGAGCCGCACCCTCTCACCCGCCCTGCTCGACCAACTGGCCCACCAGGCAGCCCACGCCTTCTATGGCACGCCGGGCTCGGTGACCTCCGCCCTGCGTGAGGCCGCGGCAGACGTCAACGATCGCCTGGTCGAGGCCAACCGCAGTCCCGAGGCCAAGGGCCAGATCCAGGGCCGCATGATCGCTGCCGTGCTGCGCGGGCCGGACCTCTACCTCTGTCAGTGTGGGCTGGCCCAGGCGATCCTGATCCGCCCGGGGCAGGTCACACGCCTGATCTCCGAAGAAGCCGCCAGTCACCCTCTGGGGATGACGGCCACTCCCTTCGTCCGCTACCATCACCTCGAAGTCCATCCCGGCGATTTGATCATCCTCACCTGCGCGCCTCCACCTGGTTGGTCCGACCCCACGCTCTCCGCGCTGTCCGGCCTCGACCCGGCCCAGGCGCTGGACCGGCTGGTGGCGGCAACGTCGGCCGATCTGACGGGCGTGCTGCTCCGCCCCACTCGACCGGCCGCCGCGGCGCAGGCAGAGGCCGCTTCGCGCCCGACCCCCCAACCCGCCCCACCCAGACCGGCCTCCCTTCGCCCTCAACCTCTCCGCCCCACCGTGGTCCGCCCGCAGCCATCTCCCTCGGCTGGGGAGGTCGAGGCGGCGCCTCCCCTACGGCCGCGGCGCCACGTGTCGCGCGGCGGGGCTCGCGCACCACGCGCTGCGCCGCCGCCATGGCGTCAGAAGATCGGGGCCGCCGCCGAGCGAGCTCAGACCCTGCTGGGGCGATACCTCTCGCCTCTCGTCAGCGGAGTGCGCAGGTTGGCGCCGGGCCTCGTGGAACCTCAGCCGGCCAGCGCCCTGCCACAAGGGGTGATGCTGGCCACTGCTCTGGCGGTGCCGGTGGTGGTGGTGGCCGTAGCCGCGCTGGTCTACTTCCGCAGCGGCCGGTCGGAACTGTATCAGCAGTATTTGGCACAAGCCCAGGCCTCGATCGTGGCCGCGCAGCTCAAAGCCGTGCCGCAGGAGGCCTGGACCGATTGGGAGGCCGCACTGGCCTGGCTGGACCTGGCTGAACGCTACCGCCAGACACAGGAGTCGCGCACGCTGCGCCAGCAGGCCCAGGCCGCCCTCGACAGCCTGAACCGAGTGTCCCGCCTGGACTACCGTCCGGCCGTGCGCGGGGGCTTCGGTTCCAACGCCCGCCTCACCGCACTGGCCGCCACCTCGACCGACCTGTACGTCCTCGATGCCCGCCGGCTGGTCATCTGGCACGCCTGGTTCACCGGCCGCGGCTATGAGATCGACCACACCTTCGACTGCCTGGACGGCCCCGGCACCATCCCCGGCATGACCGCCCCGGTGGACCTGGTCAGCCTTCCCGGCCGAGGAGCACTGCTGCCGGGCGGGGTCGTCGCCATCGACGAAGACGGGACGCTGGTCTACTGCGCGCCCGACACGCCCTCGGCCTACAGTCAGCTCACCCCGCCCGACACGGGCTGGGGACGCATCCAGGCCGTCGACGTCTTCGGCGACAAACTCTACGTCCTGGATCCGGTGGCGAACTCCGTGTGGATCTACGACGCCGCCGGGGGCCTGTTCAGCGACACGCCCGCGTTCTACTTCGTCGACCAAGTCCCCGACCTGAAGGAGGCCATCGACCTTGCCCTGGCGCAGGACCAGCTCCTCCTCCTCTTCGCCGACGGCCACGTGGAGTCCTGCCGCCGCACGATCGAGGACGAAGCAGGCGGCGGGCAGCGCATCCGCGTCGAGTGCGACCAGGCGATGCGCTTCCAGAGCGACCATCCCGGCCAGGAATCCACCGAGCACATTCCCGGCGCGGTGCCGATCGAGATGGTCTATTCGCCTCCCCCTGAGCCGGCGCTCTACTTCCTGGACTCCCTGAGCGACCGTGTCTTCATCTACAGCATGCGGCTGGTCTACCAGGGACAGCTGCTGCCCGCGGCCGGGTTCCCCAGCCGCCCCACCGCACTCACCCTGGGGCCGCCGAACAGCCTGTTCGTCGCCGTCGGGGACCAGGTCTACTACGCCCAGCCGCTCCGATGACTGGGTCCCTGCACGCACGCCGGAGAGATCAGTGAGGCGCCCTGCCCTTCCGCTCAGGGACACCCTCCCGGCACGGCCCCGCGTTCTGATGGCCAGGGCCGATGACGGTCCCTTCGGCGGCGCCTTTGACAGCCTCCGAGCGCCATACTAGAATCCCCCACCTCCGGGAGGAGCGCCTGTGAGCCGCTGGGCTGGGAAGTACGTCATCGGTCTGACCGGCAACATCGCCACCGGCAAGAGCGTGGTGCGCAAGATGATCGAGCACTTGGGCGGCTACGGCATCGATGCCGACGCCCTGGCGCACCGCGCCATGGCCAAGGGGGCTCCCGGCTACAACGTCGTTGTCAAGTCCTTCGGGGAGTGGATCCTCGACGAGGAAGGCCAGATCGACCGCGCCCGCCTGGCCAAGCTGGCCTTCGCCGACCCGCGCGCCCTGGAGCGGCTGGAAGCGATCGTCCATCCCCTGGTCGGCCATGCCATCGACCTGCTCATCCGCCGCGCCAAACAGAGCGTCATCGTCATCGAAGCCATCAAGCTGCTGGAATCGGACCTGGCCGCCGGCTGCGACACGATCTGGGTGGTGGACTGCCCAGAAGAGCAGCAGGTGCAGCGGCTGATGCACAAGCGCAACATGACGGAGACGGCGGCCCGCCAGCGCATTGCCGCGCAGTCCCCCCAGACGCTCA
>FWPV01009727.1_pt1 | contig 16130 bp, 13 predicted proteins | sample 2228371 | NCBI WGS metagenome assembly FWPV01 (sample SAMEA103939776, study PRJEB20133) | metagenome | reverse complement strand
AATCGTAAAGTAAAAAGTTAATGAATGAGGGATAAAAAAATTTTTCTCACCCATCAGTGATTTTTGAATAAAAATTTTTCCTATATATACAAAAGAAAACGGATCTTTCAATATTTTTTATTGCGGCTTTAAAAAATACTTTAAGGTTGCATATTATAAGCAACAATTGTAAAATAACAAAACCATATTAACTTTTGATACAGGAGGTTTGCGGTATGAATTTTATACTGGCAATTTCTGCAAGTGTAATAGTCAGTTTGATTTCTTTTATCGGGTTAATTACACTTTTATTAAATGAAAAAATTTTACAGAAAATTTTACTTGCCTTAGTTGGTTTCAGTGCCGGAAGCTTAATAGGTGGTGTTTTTTTGCATCTTTTACCAGAAACATTTGAAGGAAAGGAAAATTATATTTTGCCTTTCAGCATAGTTATAATTGGTTTTACAATTTTTTTTCTCATGGAAAAATTTTTGTTATGGCGCCATTGCCATAAAGGTGGAAAATGTGATGTTCATACTTTTACCTATATGAATCTTATAGGTGATGGTGTTCATAATTTTATAGACGGACTTGTAATTGGCGGAGCATTTTTTGTTGATATTAAAACCGGGATTGCAGTAACCGCTGCCATAATCTTTCACGAAATACCACAGGAATTGGGAGATTTCGGAGTTTTAATATATGGAGGTATGAAAAAGATAAAAGCATTATTTTTTAATTTTTTATCTGCTGCAACCGCGATTTTAGGAACATTAACCGGATACTTTTTTGCCAGTCATTCAGAGAGTTTTATCAATATACTCATGCCTTTTGCTGCTGGGGGTTTTATTTATGTCGCAGCATCTGATTTAATCCCTGAATTACATAAGTCAACAGATACCGGAAAATCTTTAGTTTCTATTTTTCTTTTCCTTTCAGGAATAATTTTTATGGCATGGATGAAAACATTAAATGGATAAAAGGTGAGATTTATGAAAAATTATAACTTTAAAAAAATGATAGTTTTGCTTTTCTTTTTATCCGGCATAAGCGGTTTGATTTATGAAGTTGTCTGGCTGAGAATGCTTTCACGAGTTTTAGGGGTTACAAATTTTGCTGCAACTGTAACTTTAGCTGCGTATATGCTCGGACTTGGACTGGGAAGTTATATATGGGGTAAAAGAGCAGATAAGGATGTAAATCCTTTGAAAACTTTTGCCCTGCTTCAGATAATGATAGCAGTTTCGGTTTTATTAGTTCCTTTTTTACTTAACATAGCAATTCCTTTTTATAAATTTATATTTATTAAAAGTAATGGCGGACTTGCCGCAGTTGCTATAGCGAGAATTTTAATAGCATTTTTTGTGTTATTGATACCCACGACTCTGATGGGCGGAACTTTGCCTGTAATTGTAAGTTATGTAACAAGGCAGAACAAAATGTATGGAGAAAGTTTAAGTTTGCTATATGGAGCAAATACTTTAGGCGCCGTGTTTGGTGTAATTTTAAGCGGTTACTTTACAATAGGACTTTTAGGTGAAAACGAAACTGTTTTTTTATGAATAGTAATTAATCTTTTAGTTGCTTATGGCTTTTTACAATTAGATAAAAATAAAATTTCTTTAAATCAGGAAAATGTAGTTTTAGAACAAAAGCAGGAAGTTTTTGAGCCATATTCAGATAAGACACGTAAGTTTATTTTGCTTGCGATATTCATAAGTGGGTTTACAGCGCTTTCTTATGAAATAATATGGAATAGAATGCTTATTTTATATTTAGAAGTTTCAATATATGCTTTTTCAGGTATGCTAACCGTTTATTTAACAGGAATAGCGCTGGGAAGTTTATTTATCAATAAAATAGTAAAAAATATAAAAAAACCATTGCTGATTTTCGGGGTATTAGAAATTATTCTTGGATTTTTATCAATATTAAAATTATATATGTTCCCTGGGTTTGCTCATAATACGCCGGGTAAAATTATGGCAACCTTTGCTCTTGTTCTGCCAACAACATTTGTTTTTGGCATGATATTTCCAGTTGCCGCAATGTGTTATAACAGGAGTGTAGAAAAAGCAGGGACATCAACAGGAATGATTTATATATCCAATATAGCCGGAAATGTTTTAGGTTCTCTTGTGACAGGTTTTTTTCTTATCGGGTCTTTGGGTTCAACAAGTACAGTTATATTTCTTGCTCTGATAAATGCTGTTTTAGGATATATTCTTTTATTTTTTGAAAAGGAAAGAACAAAAATGAGATTTGCTGTCGCAGGATGTGCAATAGTTTTTGTTGTTCTTTTTGCAGTTATTATAGGAAGGTTTGATATTTTTTTGACAACATTTGTTCAGAAAAATCATCTGCATCCATCTTATTCAAAAATTTATTTTCATAAAGAGACGATACAGGGAACTGTTACCTGTTTTGAACATCTTGGCGCAAAGCATCTTAATATAAATGGTATAGGACAGACAAAACTCGCCACAGAAACAAAATTGATGGCGCATATACCGGTTTTTATGGCAGATGATCCGAAAAAATTTCTTATTATCTGTTTCGGGATAGAAACACTTTTAAAATCAGCAGCGATATATAAAGATTTAAAAATTGATGCGGTTGAACTCGTGCCAGAACTTTTTAACTGTTTTAAATTTTATCATCCTGAAGCAGTTCATTTATTAAAAGAAAAAAGAATAAGGTTATTTGGAGAAGATGGAAGAAATTATCTTTTATTAACGCCTGAAAAGTATGATGTGATATCAATAGACCCGTCTCCGCCCATTGATAGCGCTGGAACTGTAAACCTTTATACAAAAGAATTTTTTAAATTATGCAGGGAACATCTTACAGACGGCGGAGTTATGTGTCTGTGGTTTCCTGGCGGAAAAACGAAAGAAGATGACTGGATGATTATTAATACTTTTGCTTCTGTTTTTGAGTATGTTAATATCTGGAGAGGACCTGATGATTGGGGGTTTTATCTGACAGGCAGGTTAAAGCAGGCGAACATTGATATTAATAAACTGAATACTATGTATAAAAATCCTGAATTTGTTAAGGATATAACAGAATACGGGACGCAATGTTTAACGTCAGAAAAATTTTTAGGGCTTTTATTTAAGAATGAGGAAGAAGTAATAAATGAAGCAAGAAGATATCCTGTTATAACGGATAATAATCCATATACTGAATTTCAGCTTTTCAGAAATGTAAAGCCAAAGAAAAAGTAAATTTTTATTGCATTGGAATTTAAATATTGCTATAATCCTTTTGCAAATTTACAAAAATAATTATTTCATAAATTAATCCTGTGGATATAAAATAACCGGAGGAAAAAATGGAAAAACGCGCATTTGGAATTTGTCTCGGCGCATCTACCATAAGTGCGGTTGAGATTATAAAAGATGATAAGGGGATTTCTATACAGAAGGTTAAAAGAAAGCATCACGAAGGAAATCCTAAAATAGAATTTGAGAATGTGATTAAAGAATTAAATACAGGAAATTATCCAGTTTTAATTACTGGCAGAAAATTCAGGGAATTTGTAAAGGTGCCTTCCATTACTGAACCAGAAGCAACTGAATACGCATTGGGATATATTGCAAAGGCAGAAAAATATGATACTTTAGTTTCTGCGGGCGGCGAAACATTTATGGTTTATAATCTTGATTCAAACCATAAAATTATAGGTGTGACAACCGGCAATAAATGCGCATCAGGAACCGGGGAGTTTTTTTTACAGCAGATAAAAAGAATGAATCTTGATGTTGAAAAAGCAGTAAAATTTGCAGAAGCAGGTGAACCATATGCTGTTTCCGGAAGATGTTCTGTTTTTTGTAAATCTGACTGCACACATGCATTGAATAAAGGAGAACCTATAACAAATGTAACAGCTGGACTCTGTCAGATGATAGCCGGGAAAATAATAGAACTTGTTGCAAAGTTCCCTTATAATAATGTTCTCGTAGTTGGCGGCACAGCATTAAATACAGCCGTTATTAAATACTTAAAACAAAAAATTAAAAATGTTCATGTTCCAAAAGAGGCACCATATTTTGAAGCATTAGGCGCTGCTATATGCGCTTTAGAAAAAGGTAAACCAATAAACAAGGATGACCTTTTCTATAAAGGAAGGTCAAGTTTTACATTTTTAGAACCGCTTAAAAATTCTGCTCATTTAGTAAAATTTAATACTTTAGAATACGACCATCCAAAAGAAGGAGATAAATGTATCATAGGGCTTGATGTCGGGTCAACTACAACAAAAGCTGTTTTAATGCGGGTAAGCGATAATAAATTTTTAGCATCCATTTACCTCAGGACAAATGGCAATCCTGTTGAAGCATCAAGGGAATGTTATAAAAGTATTTTAAACCAGTTAAAGGGTGTAAATGTAAATATTGTTGGTATTGGTGTTACAGGTTCTGGAAGACATATAGCAGGTCTTTATTCTTTAACCGATGGAATAATAAATGAGATAATAGCCCATGCGGCTGCATCTGCATATTTTGATCCGGGTGTTGATACCATATTTGAAATAGGCGGACAGGACGCTAAATATACACATCTCACAAATTCAGTTGCATCTGATTATGCAATGAATGAGGCATGCTCAGCAGGCACAGGTTCATTTTTAGAAGAATCTGCCTACGAATCATTTGGTATAAAGGCAGAGGATATTGCTGAACTTGCTTTAAAGGGAGATAGACCGCCGAATTTTAATGACCAGTGTGCTGCTTTTATTTCATCAGATATAAAAAACGCAACACACGAAGGTATATCGCGAGAAAATATATTAGCAGGGCTGGTTTATTCAATATGTTTTAATTATATAAACAGGGTAAAAGGACACCGCCAGGTTGGTGAAAAAATTTTTATGCAGGGTGGCGTATGTTATAATAAGGCAGTTCCACTTGCAATGGCAGCGATACTTAAAAAAACGATAATTGTTCCACCTGAACCCGGATTGATGGGAGCATTTGGAGTTGCTTTAGAACTTAAAAAAAGAATAGAACTCGGATTGATACATGAAAGGCAATTTAATCTTAAACAGTTGATAGAAAGACAGGTTATCCATGAAAAACCCTTTGTCTGCGCGGGTGGCAAAGAAAAATGCGATTTAAAATGTATAATCAACAGGGTAAAAATTGAAAATAAAATATATGCTTTTGGTGGAGCATGTAACAGATATTATAACCTGCATTATAATATAGATGTTGATGCTGATGAATATGATTATGTAAAAAAACGTAATTATTTAATGTATGAAAAATATTCTCCAGCCCATCATTTGCCGGAGAAAACAATTACCATCGGATTAAATAAAAGTCTTTTAACTCACAACCTTTTTCCTTTATATTATAACTTTTTTACAAATTTAGGTTGCAGGGTAATAGTGTCGGATAAGCCAAATGAAAATGCATTAAACAGGCAGACGACATCATTTTGTTACCCGGCGCAACTTGCAATAATGCTTTTTGATAATTTGATTGAAAAAAAACCAGATTATTATTTTATTCCACAGGTAAGAGAACTATATGTGCCAGGTGGCAATTTAAAACCGGATTTTTGTGCGACCTGTATTTTCAGTCAGGGAGAATCCTTCTGGATGGCAGCTTTATATAAAGAAAAAAAATTAAAAAACAAGATCATAGACCCACTTTTGAATTTCAGGGAAGGTTACGAAAAAGAAGAAAAAACTTTTATTGAAGTTGCAAAAAAATTAGGGTTTTCAAAAGAAAAAGCAAAAATTGCATTTAAAAAAGCTGTTGAGGTTCAGAAAGAGTTTGAAAAAGAATGCAAGGAAATAGGAAGAAAAGCATTGGAAAAATTAAGAGAAAAAGAAGACACTTTTGCACTTGTGCTTTTTGGCAGACCGCATAATGCATTTACCGATGATGTAAATAAAGGAATACCGAGAAAAGTAACAACACGCGGATATATGATAATTCCATATGAAATGATTGAGTTTGAAGATGAAAAACTCATAGAGCCGTTTAATTCAAGTATGCACTGGGAAATAGGACAGAAACTTTTAAAAGCATCTCAGGTTATAAAAAGGGATAAAAATTTATTTGTTATTTATATAACAAATTTTTTATGTGCAATTGATTCTTTTTTAGTCCAGCATGTCAGAAGAATTATGGTAACAAAACCATCTTTAACTTTAGAATTAGATGGGCATACAGCGGATGCTGGTATAAATACGCGAATAGATGCTTTTATAGATGTTATTAAAAACTATATACAGGTTCAGAAAAAAGCAGAACAGAAAAAAGAAGAAAGTTTTAAACCGTCAAAAGTGATTGCAAAAGATGGGAAATTCTATTTTGTTGACTCAAAAGGGAATGAAATTCCATTTACAGACCCGTCGGTTACTGTTATTTTGCCTTCTATGGGAGATCTGGGAAACAGGGCTCTTGCTGCTGCTTTCTTAAAAGTTGGAATAAATGCTTATGCTCTGCCTATCGCTGATAGTGAGGTCAGGCGTTTAGGCAGGGGTGTTTTGACAGGTAAAGAATGTATACCTTTAGTTGTATGTTTAGGGTCATGGCTTAAATATTTAGAACATGATAGAAAAAAAGGAGAAAAGGTTGCTCTTTTTATACCAAAGGCGCATGGGTACTGCAGGTTAGGTCAATATTATGTAACAGCTGAAATGCTCGTTAAAGAAAAAAAATTAGAAGATACAACACCATTTTATTTTGCCCAGGAAGTAGGTTATACAGGTTTGGGGACAGATTTTTCTTTAGCAGCATGGAAAGCAATAGTTATATCTGATATTTTTGACGATATAAGAAATGCTTTATATACACTTGCAGTTGATGTCCATACAGCCCTCGGGATTTTATATGATGAATATGCTGAGATTTTAGATATTATTTCAGGAAAAGTAAAAAGGAACCTGTATGAAAAATTAAAAGAGTCAGCGGAAAGATTAAGTAAAATAAAATTAAAAGCACGGTTTGAAGATACGCCGATGATATCTATAAATGGTGAGATTTTTGTTCGCAGGGATTCGTGGTGTAATAATGGTATAGCAAAGATGATAGCATCACGCGGATTTATTGCAAGGCATGCGCCCATTCACGAATGGTTGTTTTATAACAATTATTTAATAAAAAAAGGAATATTCAAGCCAGATCATAAATTAAAAGACTGGATAGAATTTTATATATCAGATGCAGTTCAATTACATATAGAAAGAAAAATTAAAAAAATAATGATAACATCGGGACTTTATGATCCAGAAGTTATTGATGTTTCAGAGTTTGATAAATACTCCGAGCATCTTATACCAAGCAGATTAACAGGAGAACCGGGATTAAGCACTGGAAAAATTTTAAAAGATAGTTTTGATAAGTATGCAGGGTTTATAAATATAGGTCCTTTTGGATGCATGATAACAAGATATACAGAAGCAGTTGCATCCTGCCATTTAGAAATGAAGGATAAAAAAGAAGCATATAAAATGGCAGGAAAAAAATACAGCCCTGGAAAATTTGATGAAAATGAAAAAATACCATTTTTGACTATAGAAGTTGATGGAAATCCATATCCGCAACTTTTACTTGCAAAATTTGAGAGTTTATGCCTGCAGGCAGAAAGAATCGCTCAAAAGCATGGAAAAAAGGTAGTCCCAAAAACAAAAGACGAAGAATTTGAATTATTTGCAATTAAGGTTGATGATTTTTTAAAGGAAAAAGAGACTGTGAAATAACCTGTAATTTGTATAAGGGAAAAGGAACAGGGGTTGCGTTTGCAAATATAAAAAATTTTTGCAGGGACAGGTCGTGAACTATTTATTTTCTATTAATATTTCAGTAATTATTTTATTCGCTTCTTTTTGAAAAAGAAAGGCTGGAGAGAATGCCGATTGCTGATGAAAATAATTTACGGTTTACGATTTTCGATTTAAAAAACGAATCGTAAAGTGGAAATTGTAAATTGAAAAGGGAATAGATTGTCGGATGCAGATTTAAAAACCAGACCACCTTTAATCCGTCTTTACACAAAAAGGGAAAGACATTGCAAGTTGATAGATGACGGTTGCGGGTTTAAAAATTTTCTCATCCAATGGGTGAATGGATTTTTGTTTATTTTCAATATTTTATATCGCGGATTTAAAGACCATAAAAAATTCTTGCACATTTTATGATTTTATGATATATATATAATGTTTTTAAGTAGTACTAAAAGCAAAAGACGATGAAGAATGCTAACGAAGTGGGGCAAAAACCCCACTTTTTATATTCTTATACGGAGAAAAAATGGATAATTTAGATAAAATAAAAGAAAAAAAAGATAAAGTTAAAGATGCAATTGAACCAGTTATTAAGGACTGCTTTTTTGAACTTGTAGATGTAGAGATAAACAAAAACAGGTATTTAAGAGTTATCATTGATAAAAGAGAAGGAAAAGTCAGTATTGATGATTGCACATTGTTAAGTCAGAAAATTTTAGAAATAGATGCACTTGATGAAATAATGGAAGGAAATTTTACACTTGAAGTTTCATCGCCTGGCATAGACAGACCGCTTATTAAAAAAGAAGATTTTGAGAGATTTAAAGGAAATAAAGTAAAAATAATTACAAAAAATAGCATAGGAAATAAAAATATTTTTACTGGAACGCTTGAGGGTTCAGATGACAGGCAGATAATTTTGAGATGCGATAATAAAGAATTAAAAATTGCATTTGATAATATTAAAAAGGCAAATTTAGAGGTGGATTTATTTTAATAAAGGGAGAAGAAAAATGTCAGATGAAATTATTAATATGATGAAACAGATAGAAAAGGTAAAAAATTTAGATGAACAGGAATTGATAAGGGCTTTTGAACGCGGGATCATTTCTGCGACAAAAAAGGTTTATGGAGTAAAACCAATTATAAGGGTTGAATATAAAGAAGGCGAAATAAAGTTTTTCTGGAAAAAAAAGGTAGTAGAAAATGTTTCAAATGAATATACGGAGATAAGTTTAGATGAAGCCCGACAGATAAAAAGCGATATTCAGATAGGGGAAGATGTAGAAACAATTTTTTATCCAAAAGAATTTGGCAGAATAGCGGCACAAACAACAAAACAGGTTTTAACACAGAAAATAAGAGAAGCTGAAAAAGACCAGATATTTAAGGATTTCAAGGAAAAAGAAGGAGAAATAATTACAGGAGTGGTTCATACCATTGAAAAGGGGAATTTAATAATTGATTTTGGGCTTGCCGAAGGCATTTTAAGAAAAAAAGAACAGGTTCCAACAGAAAAATTTCAAATTGGAGATAATATACGTGCTCTGGTTTTAAAGGTTTTAAGGAGTAAAGATGGAGCAAAACTTGAACTTACCAGAACCCACCCTAATTTTATAAAAAAAATTTTTGCAATGGAAGTAACTGAAATTGATCAGGGTATAGTAGAAATAAAATATGTGGCAAGAGAACCAGGAGTTAAAACAAAGGTTGTTGTAGCGTCAAAAGATAAACAGATAGACCCTGTCGGAGCCTGCATAGGGGTAAAAGGGAGCAGAATACAGACAATAATAAAAGAATTACAGGGCGAACGGGTTGATGTGGTTTTATATAGCGATGATATAGTTAAATATTTAGAAAGCGCGATTGCCCCAATACAGATAAAAAAGATACATATTGATAATGAACATAAATATGCAATTTTAGGCGTCACCGATGAACAGTTTTCACAGGTTATAGGGAAAAATGGTATAAATATGCGTCTTGTTGCGAAGATAACCAAATGGAAAGTTTCTGTCCTTCGCGAAAGCGAGTTTACAGACGAAAAGATTGCTGAAATGATGGAAAAATTTAATGAACAATTATTTTATGATTTATTTAAATTAAGCGAGGTATTAAATGTAAAGATTTTAAAAGAACTTAAGAAAAACGGAATAAAAAATCTAAAGGATTTTATAGCGGCAAGAAATGAAGAACTGGCACAGATTATAAATATAAAAGAAGATAAAGTAAAAGAATTAAAGGATAAAGCCATACAGATAATTGAAAAAGGAAGTGAAGTAAAAAATGAGGGTTCATGAAGCAGCAAAATATCTTAACATAGACAGCAAAGAATTAATTAAAATACTTGGCTCAAAAGGTATAAGTGCAAAAAGCCATATGAGTACCATACCTGAAGATATTATTGAAGAGATAGAAAAAGAAATAAAAAATAAAGATTCTCAAAAGGCAAAGGAAGTAATAAAAGAGCAGAAAATAAAACAACAACCTGTGATAACTGAACAGATAAAAGAAGAGACAAAAGAAAAAATTTCTTCAGGAAAACAAAAAGAAATACTGGAAGTTACAAAAAATATAACAGTCTCAGAATTGGCAAGCAAATTAGAAATAAAACCAACGGAACTTATAAAAAAATTGATGTCTCTTGGAGTTATTGCTTCAATGAACCAGAGTTTGGGGGAAGAAGAAATAGGGATAATTGCGGCTGAATACGGCAAAGAAATAAAATTTAAAGACTTATACGGCGATGATTTATTTAAAGAAGAGGAAAAGATAGAAGAAACAGAACCCAGGGCGCCTATCGTTACAATTATGGGGCACGTTGACCATGGGAAAACTTCGCTGTTAGATGCCATTAGAAAATCAAATCTTGTTGATAAAGAAGCAGGTGGAATAACACAAAAAATAGGGGCATATGAAGTTCAGACAAAAAGGGGAAAAATAGTATTTATTGATACTCCGGGTCATGAGGCATTTACCGCAATGCGTGCAAGAGGTGCAAAGGTAACAGATATTGTTGTTTTAATAGTTGCTGCAGATGATGGAGTTATGCCACAGACAGTAGAAGCAATAGACCATGCAAAAGCAGCCAATGTTCCAATAATAGTTGCAATAAACAAGATAGATAAAGAAGGGGCGCAAACAGAGAGAGTAAAGCAGGAACTTACAAAGTATAATCTCATTTCAGAAGAGTGGGGTGGAAAAACACAGTTTGCTTTAATATCGGCAAAGAAAAAAATAGGAATAGAAGAACTTCTGGAAAAGATCCTTTTAGAAGCTGAAATGTTAGAATTAAAGACCAATACAAAGGTAAAAGCATCAGGAACTATAATTGAAGGAAGATTGGACAGGGGACGTGGACCTGTGGGGACTGTCTTAATCCAAAGAGGTGTATTAAGAATAGGGGACCCTTTTATTACAAATATGACTTATGGAAAGGTAAAAGCTTTAATTGATGATAAAGGACACAGGGTAAAAGAAGCAGTTGCTGTAATGCCAATTGAAGTTCTAGGTTTTGAAGAAGTTCCACAGGCAGGCGATAAATTTAAGGTGTTAGATTCTGAAAAAGAAGTAAAACAGATTGCTTTAAAAAGAATTACAGATAAAAAAAGATTTACAGAGGAAAAGAAAAAGAAAAAAATGACACTGGAAGATTTACATAAAAAGATTCAGCTAGGCGCAGAGAAAAAATTACCTTTAATAATAAAAGCTGACACAATAGGTTCTGCAGAAGCTTTATATGAATCAATTATGAAATTATCATCAGAAAGTGACATAAAAGTTGAAATTATTCATAAAGATGTGGGAGATATAACCGAAAGCGATGTGCTTTTAGCAGATGCTTCAAATGCGATTATTATAGGTTTTTTTGTTTCTGTTATTGCTTCGGCAGCAGAGATTGCCAAAGAAGAAGGGGTTGAAATAAAAATATATCATATAATTTATGATGTTGTAAATGCTATTAAGGCGGCTCTTGAGGGACTGTTAGAACCTGAATATGAACAGGTAAAAATAGGTGAAGCAGTAGTAAGGCAGGCTTTTAAAATATTAAGCGAAAATAAAACAATAGCTGGTTGTTATATGCTGCATGGAAAAACATACAATGATTCTTTAGCTGCTGTTTTTCGCGATGGTTATGAGATTTTAAGAGGTAAAATCACTTCCTTGAAAAGATTTAAGGATAATGTAAAAGAAGTAAAGGAAGGGTTTGAATTTGGATTGGTTATTGACAAATACAACGATGTGAAGCAAAATGATAAAATAGTATTTTTTGAAGAAGTTCAAAAAGTTAAAAAATTATGAGAACCGGAATACTGCTTGTTGAATTATATTTATCGCAGAGTGGTTCTTTAAAAGAAAAAAGATTTATAATACAAAAGATAAAAGATAAATTAAGAGTTAAATTTAATATTTCTATTGCTGAAGTTGATTTTCAGGATAAATGGCAGAGAAGTGTCATAGGAGTTTCCTGTATATCAAATGATGAGAAAATTATAAATAGTACATTTGATAAAATAGTTAATTTTTTTGAAGTGTCAAAAGATGGTTATGAAGTTATAAGAAAACAGGTTGAAATAATTTAAATGGTATTTTATATATTATGAATAATATAAGAAAACAGAGAGTAGAGAGTCAATTAAGAAAAGAAATAAGTTTTATAATAATGGAAGATTTAAAAGATCCGCGTGTAAAGTTCGTGAGTGTAACACACGCAAGTTTAACAAATGATTTAAGGATGGCGCATATTTATGTTAGCATTATGGGAAATGAAGCAGAAAAAAAAGAAGTGATGAAAGGACTGGAAAGTGCCTGCGGGTTTATAAGAAAAGAAATAGGAGAAAGAATGAGATTGCGTTATACACCAGAGTTAAAATTTAAAATTGATGAATCTTATGATGTGCAGATGCGAATAGAACAAATTTTGAAAATAATAAAGGATGAAAATAAATGACTGACAATGAGATAGAAAAAATTAAGAAATTAATAAATCAATCAAAAAAAATATTGATAACCACACATATTAATCCGGATGGAGATGGAATAGGTTCCGGGCTTGCTCTTATGAATTGCCTTACAAAGCAAAAAAAGAAAGTATTTTTTATTAACAGGGATCCTTTGCCTAAAATATATAAATTTTTACCAGGAAGTTCAAAGGTTAAAAGTTCAAAAAAAATCATTGATACTTTTGATCTTGCCATAATTCTTGAATGTCCTGAATTAGAAAGAACAGGAAATATTATTGACTTTAAAAAACAGGTTAAATATTCAATCAATATTGACCACCACATTGGAAATACAATGTATGCGAATTTAAATGTGGTTGACCCGAAAGCTGCAGCTGTTGGAATACAGATATATAAAATGATGAAAGGATTTAACTGGCATATTGACAGGGATATAGCAACCTGTATTTATACATCCATAATAATAGATACCGGGTCTTTCAGGTATTCAAATACAACCCCTGAGGTTCATTTAATAGCCGCGGAACTTATAAAAGCAGGAGCGGATCCCGATTATATAGCATCAGAAGTTTATGCAACAACTAAAAATAGTACAGAACTTTTTGAAAAAATGCTTTCAAGGTTAAAAATAATTAAAAATGTTGGATGGAGCGAAATTACACTGGATATGTTGAGAAAAAGCGGTGCTGATGAAAGTGACACAGATAATTTTATAAATTCAATTCGTTCAATAAAAGAAGTGGAAATTGCTGTTCTGTTTAAAGAATATGGAAAAAACAAAACAAAAGCAAGTTTTAGATCAAAAAACGGTTATGATGTAAATAAAATAGCAAGGATATTTGGGGGCGGGGGCCATAAACATGCTGCTGGTTGTTTGATAGAGAAACCTTTAAAGGAAACTGAAAAGAAAGTGATTTCTGAAATTTTTAAGTATTATAAAGATAAAATAAAATGAATATAATAAAAAAAAAAGCGTTTTAACCATAGGGATATTTGATGGTGTGCATATCGGACACCAGAAAATAATAAAAGAAGTTGTAAAAATTGCAAAAAATAAAAAATTAAAATCAATAGTTTTAACCTTTAAAACAATTCCACAAAGAAAAAAATCAAAAGAATTTATAAAAGATTTAAAAACCAGAATAAATTTAATAAAAAGTTTTGGTGTTGACTCAGTCAAAGTTTTAAATTTAAAAAAAATATCACATCTACCACCGGAAAAATTTTTAAAAGATTTTTTAATAAAAAAATTTAATGTAAAATATCTGGTTTCAGGTAAAGATTTTAAATTTGGGAAAAAAGCGCAAGGGGATATTAAATTTTTAAAAAAAAGTTCAAAAAGATATGGATTTGTTTTAAAAGTTATAAATGATATAAAATTTTGCGGCAAACGAATAAGCAGCACTTTGATAAGAAGATATTTAAAATCAGGCAAAATAAAAGAAATTGAAAAAATGCTTGGCAGAAAATATTTTATAGAAGGCAAAGTAATCCATGGTAAACATGTAGGGTTTGAATTCCCAACCGCAAATATAAAAATTGATTATGAAAAAATACCGGCGCAGGGAGTATGGATTGTTGAGGTGGAATATAATAAAAGAAAATTTGGAGGAATTGCAAATATAGGAGTTGCTCCAACATTGAAAAATGAGAAAAAACCTTTGATAGAAGTTTATATTTTAAATTTTCACAAAAAGATTTATAACAAAACTTTAAAAATTATTTTTTTAAAAAAAATACGTGATGAAAAAAAATTTAAAAATAAAAAAGATTTGACAGAACAGGTAAAAAATGATATAAAAATTGCAAAAAATTTTTTTAAAGGAGGGGTTTATGGATATAAAAGCAGTTGTAGATGAGTTTGTAGAAGTAGTAAAAAAAGATGCTGTAACAATTTTGATTTGTTCTTTAATTGCTATCGTTGTAACCGGAATTACTTTTGGCATTCTTCATGGCGTTGCTTTTACCGGGCTGGGATTAATATTTTTAAAGTTAAAAAAAGATGAAAAACCAGATTACAAAGATGTGTTTGCGTATATAAAAAAATTTTTAAATTTATTTATATTAACTTTAATTACAGGCATATTAACAGCAATAGGCTTAATTTTGCTGATAATACCGGGTTTAATTATCTTAACCTTATTCATTTATTCGCCTTTTTATCTTGCATACGAAGAGAAGGGCATAATAGAATCAATGAAGTTAAGCTATAAAACCGTTATTAATAATAATCTTTTGATTCATAGTTTGCTCATCATTATCCTTGTTGCTATAAACGCAGCAGTTGCCGGAATGGGATTTATTGGAACCATCATTACATATCCAATACTGGTTGGAATTCTGGTATTATTATTTGAAAAGATAAAAATAAAGACATAATACAGAGATATTATTCGGAAAATATTAAAGATCTGTTTCTTCCGCTATTTTTTGCCTGATAAAGTGCTTTATCGGCATTTGCAATAAGAGTTTCTGGTTTTTTTATTTTTGGAGTTAATTCTGCAACTCCGCAACTTATTGTTATTTTAAAATTTTTCCCTTCATAAGAAAATTGAATGTTTTCAATCAATGTTCTCAATCTTTCTGCAAAATTAAATGCTGAGTGAACGTTGCTCTGTGGCGCAAGTATTATAAATTCTTCGCCACCATACCTGCCTGTAATATTCATAGAACGCGTTTGTTCTAAAAAAACAGATGATAATTTTTTTAAAACATAATCTCCGCATAAATGTCCATAAATATCATTTACTTTTTTAAAATGGTCTATATCAAGCATGATAACTGAAAAAGGCTTTTTAGTACTTAATGCTAAATTTATATGATATTTAATCTGTTCCATAATATATCCTTTATTGTATAACCCGGTCAGTGGGTCTTTATTTGCCATGTCTTTTAATATTTCTGTTTTTTCTTCTAAATGATAATAACTTTTCCTTAAAGTATTGGCGAGGTCTCTATAAGTAACCATTCCAAGCAGTTTATTATCTTTTATTACTGGTAAACGCCTTATTCTGTTTAAAGCCATAAGCATCGCTGCTTCTTCTAAGTCACTTTCAGGTGATATATAAACAAGTGGAGAGCTCATAATATCCTTTGCAAGTTTTTGCAATATTTTATCTCTAAATTTATAAAGTCCGGCAACGATATCACGTTCAGTAATTATGCCAACCGGGATATTTTTTTTATTGACAATAGCAATTGCGCCAACTTTATTATTGTATAGCACATCTATTATATTTGACATATTATCATCAAGCGATGCTGTTGCAACATTTTTAGACATTATTTCTTCAATTTTTATCATTTACACTCCTTACTAAAATTGATTAATGGTTTTGAATATTATAAATATATTTCATTAAAAGTCAATAAAGGATATAATACCCAAAAATCGCATTAAAAATTATATTTAACATAATTTTTATTATTTACTATTCTAATTT
>FWPV01009726.1_pt1 | contig 16130 bp, 16 predicted proteins | sample 2228371 | NCBI WGS metagenome assembly FWPV01 (sample SAMEA103939776, study PRJEB20133) | metagenome | reverse complement strand
TCGGGAAAAGTGAGGATTTTCGTCCCGAATTTTTCCCGGTCGAAAAAACTCGGGGCCAGCTGGAAGAGCTTGGCATCGATGTCGCTGAAAATGAGCACATCATTGACATCCAGGATTTTCTCATAGTCGCCCGGACCGAGTTTGTTATAAAAATCCCATGTGGGGATGGATTCAACGCTGTGCTCGCCCGTCGATTCCAGCGCTTCCTTGAGCCACTTGCCGTAGTTGAAGATATCCAGTCCCTTGGGCGCGTGATAAAAAGGAGTCTCGGCAAACACCGGCCCTGTCATCACGGCCCAATCGCCGACATAATATATCTTAGCCATGCCATCATTTTTTCATTTTAAGGGGGAATTTGCAACGCCCTCTTGGAAGAAAAAATTTCTCCCCAACGTCACCGGGGTTGACTCTCAGTGTTGTCCAACGGCGGCAGTGGCGTAGCCATTGATTAATCAGCCGGACGGATGCCACCCCAAAGCCCCTGCTGCGGAACGGCCACCCGGCGGTATTGCTGGCGCGCTGTTTTTTTGATTCTTGATTCTGGGTGGGTTAAAATTTCGCCGATGCCAGAGGGAAGAGAAGAATTTTTTGGCCCCCAAAAAACGCCGGAGCTCTTTGAAGATTACTCTCTTCGCCCTGTTCCAGTGGACAAACGGCGATCCTGGCTGGACATCACCATGGTCTGGGTGGGTGTGGCCATCGTCCTCTCAGCCCTCCTCCGCGGGATGATGGTCGGGATGGGGCTCGGCGACTTGAGAAGCGTCCTCCTGGCTTATCTTCTCGGCGAAGTCTTGCTCATCGGGATGATGACTCTCACCGGGTTCATGGGAGCAAAAACAGGTCTCAGCACAGCGCTCCTGGCCCGCCGGGCGTTCGGTGAGAACGGTTCTCTCCTTATTTCTCTCTGCCTGGCCCTTGCTTTCATGGGATGGTTTGGAATCCAGGCAGGGCTTTTTGCCGAGACTGTTGTTTCGGTGATGAAAATCGTCTTTCCTGTGGCCTGGCTTTCTCTTTTATCCGGATTGCTGATGATGATTCCAGCGGTCTTCGGCTTCCGGGGTCTCAAGGCCCTGAGCTACGGTGCTGTCCCTCCTATGGTCCTCATATTTCTTTATGCGGCTTTCAAGACCGGATGGAACTTTCTTCCGGCCGAGGAGCTTGTTCGTCTGGCTCGTGTTCATCCGCCCTCGCCTTATCCTCTCACGCTTGGCGCCGCGGCTTCGGTTATTGCTGGCGGTTTTATCGTCGGCGCGGTGACCTCAGCCGATGTCTTTCGTTATGCGCGGCCCAGGTTCAAGGAAATTCTCTTGGCCGCGACTCTTTCCATGGCGGTCAGCGCTCTCATGCAACTCGTCGGGTCAGGGATGGCTATGAGCACCGGGCTTTATCACGAGCATCTGCCCCGGTTGATCATCAGCCGCGATTTTGCTGGCCTCGGCTGGGTGGGGTTTCTGGCCATTGCTTTTGCCCAGTGGACGACCAACGACAGTAACCTTTACTCTTCTGTCCTGGCTTTTAATACCATCTTCCGGGGGAGTCGATGGAAACTCGCTCTGGTCGTCGGTTTCCTTTCTTCGCTCTTGGCGGCGTGGGGAATTCTCCATCGTCTGGGCGGGTTTTTGAGTCTGCTGAGCATTGCCGTCGGTCCCATCGGGGGCATTCTTGTGGCTGATTATTATCTTCTGGGCCGATTGAAGCGAAGTCCTGAGGAAATGAACCCAGGCCGAAGCCGGAAATTCAATCCTGTTGCCCTTGGCGTTTATTTGCTCTCGGTGGCGATCGGTTGGACCACCTCAGGACATCCTTTCACGGTCAAGATCTTCCCTTTTTCTATCTTCGCTTTTAACGGCATCCTGGCCTCTGTGCTTTTCTATTCTGCCGGGATGAAAATAAAGATGAGCCAGGGATGAAAGACAAAGATAAAAAGGAAGACATCCTCAGGGTGACTCGAGCGAACCTGGAGGCTTTTGTCGTCGGCGGGGTTATTCTGGGTGGAGGAGGCGGCGGCTGGGTTGAGGAGGGAAGAAAGCTTGGCCTTATCGCTCTCGAAAGGGGATTTTCATCTGTCCTTCCTTTGTCCTTGCTTCCCGAAGAGGCTCTTTTAGTCACCGTCTCGGCTGTTGGCTCTCCTTCAACCGGAAAAAACCTCCTCAGGCCTGAGGACTTTATCCGGGCCGTCGAACTCCTGATTGAAAAAACAGGCCTTCAGGCTGGGGGGCTCATTTCGAGCGAGGTTGGTGCGCTCGGGGTGGTCAACGGCTGGGTTCAATCTGTGGCCCTGGGCATCCCGGCCATCGATGCTCCGGCCAATGGGCGCGCTCATCCTCTTGGTCTCATGGGGTCGATGGTTCTTCACCGGAAAAGAGGCTATGTTTCTTATCAGGCGGCGGTGGGGAGGAAGAGGAAAACGGGCAAAGCGGATGAGATTTTTATCTCTGGGCCATTAGAGGATGTCGCCCGGAAAGTCCTCGCTAAAGCTTCTGGCTGGGGAGGGATGGTCGCTGTCGCCCGGAACCCGGTGGCCGCCTCTTTCGTTTCCAAGAATGGCGCGCCTGGAGCCCTCCGCATGGCATTTGAGCTGGGGCGTCGATTCCTCAACGAGGGCCACCGAGAAAGGAGAGCCCGAACGGTGGTCAGATTTTTTGGACAGGGAAGGGCGATAAGAGGCGAAGTGAAGAGAAAAACACTTCGGGTTGAGGAAGGACTGGATATCGGGAGCGCGGTGTTTGTTTCGGGCAAAAACCGGTTGACGTTGACCTTTTGGAACGAATACATGACTCTTGAGGAGGGAAATAAAATTCTGGCCATGTTTCCCGACCTCCTGATGACTTTTGACGGGTCGACGGCCCAGCCGCTCGTGAGTGCGGAGCTTGAATCAGGAAGAGAAATTGAGCTCATCGTCGTTCCTCGCCGCTGCCTCCTTCTGGGAGCCGGGGTTAAAGACCCCAGGCTTCTGTCTCGGGTCCAAAAGGTTGTCGCCGCGATTGCCAGGCGGGAGGGAAAGGGATGAAAAAGAAAATAGGTTTCCTGACGATTGGCCAGTCGCCCCGAAAAGATGTTCTTGAGGAAATGAGGCCGCTCCTGGGTCCGTCAATAAGTTTTGTTGAGGCCGGGGCTTTGGATTTCCTTTCTTTTTCTGAGGTTGAAAGCCTCCATCCAGAGAGAGGTGAGTTCCCGCTTATCACGCGCCTTAGAGATGGCCGTTCGGTCGTAGTCGGTCGGAAAAAAATTTTGCCTTTGCTCCAGAAGCAAGTCAAAGGACTGGAGAAAAAAGGCGTAGACACTATCGCCCTCCTCTGCACCGAGGAGTTTCCCGAGCTCGACTCTTCCAAACCACTGCTCCGGCCATCCCGAATCCTGCGCCAGCTTATTTTTAGCGTGATGGATAAGGGAGGCCTTTTTGTTCTTGTTCCTCTTCCGGAGCAAACCAAGCTGGCTAAAAAGAAATGGCACCGGGAGAGAGTCTTGGTTACCGTGGGAACATGGAGTCCCTACGGAGAAAAGAATGCCCTGGCGGAAGTATATCGCCAGATAAATGCCGCTTCTCCAGACCTCATCGTCTTGGATTGCATCGGTTATTCTATGGTTCTTAAAAAGCAGATTGGGCGGCAAGTCAACAGGCCGGTTCTTCTGGCGCGGGAAGTGTTGGCTGGAGCAATCCGTTTGCTTGCCTGAAGCGGCAGGATAGAGGAGGAAGGCCATGCCTTTAAAACAGGTGATGGATGTTCTCGACTTCCTGGATACGCCTCATCTTGACTCGGGAATGGTGGAGAAATTCTTGTTGGCGAGAGGAGTCAACCCCTCTGAGCTTGAAACCCTTCGCGTTCGAGGCCAGAAGGGTGAGACGCTGTTTGTCAAAGTGAACCTCCGCGGGAAGTCGGGTCGGTCAAAGGGGAAAGGTTCGCCCACCCTCGGCATTATCGGCCGACTGGGAGGGGTTGGAGCCCGGCCAAAGAGGATAGGGCTTGTTTCGGATGCCGATGGCGCAATCACGGCTCTGGCCTGCGCTGCGAAATTGGCCGAGATGAGAAAGCGGGGGGATGTGGTCCGGGGAGATGTTATCGTGGCCACGCATCTCTGTCCCTCTTCGCCCATCATTCCCCATCGACCGGTTCCCTTCATGGGAGCTCCTGTGCCGATGGAGGTCATGAACCGCTGGGAGGTGGACGAGGCGATGGAGGCAATCCTTTCGGTGGATACAACTAAGGGAAACCGCGTCATCAACCACCGGGGCATAGCCATCTCGCCCACGGTGAAGGATGGTTACATCCTTCGAGTAAGCGAGGACCTCCTGGACATCATGGAAGCTGTTACGGGCAGGATGCCGGTCGTCTTCCCCATCACCACCCAGGACATTACCCCTTACGGGAATGGCGTTTATCATCTGAACAGCATCCTCCAGCCAGCGACGGCTACCTCTGCGCCGGTCGTCGGAGTGGCCATTACCGCCGAAACGGCTGTTCCAGGCTGCGCCACAGGAGCAAACCAGCCGCTGGACATTGAACAGGCTGTCCGGTTTTGCATCGAGGTGGCCAAGGCCTTCGGCGAGAAAAAATGTGCTTTCTACGATGCCCGGGAATATGAAAAACTCACTTCTCTTTACGGGCCACTTGTTCACCTGAAGACGCTGGGGAGAAAGAGCCGGGAAACATCCTCCTGAGGAGCGCGTAACCAAACAGACCGAAACTCAGAGCTCCTGCGCCGCAAAGGAGCCATTGGCCGGAAAAAAGAGAGTTGGTCATCACGACCAGCCCAAGGCAAGACATAATGCCCAGAAGGCTGCTGGTCGCAAGATGGCTGAGGGAAGACCGAGGTTCGGAGTTCGGCGTGGCGAGCTGGCGAATTCTTTTCCACAGGCCGGGAGGCCGGCATCTTTCGTAGAAACGGACCAGGGTTTCATCGGACTCGGGAGGTGTTGCGAGGACTATAACAACCAGAAGGAGAATGCTCATCAGAAAAAGAAGTCCAGTGCTCTGCCAGAAGGGCTTATGCTGGAAGCCGAGGACGAACCAGAAAAGAATGGACAGGGGAAGGCCCAGGACGATGGCCGCGAGCTCTCCCCAGACATTGAACCGCCACCAGAAAAAACGGAACCAGGCAAGCGGGAGGATAAAAATAACCATCACGGAGTTGATAAAAAGGAACCAGCTGACCATGCCCTCGACAAAAAAAACCGCTACCAGGGCAGCCAGGAGGAAAAGGCAAAGAGTGGTCAATCGGCTCACCAGGACTTGGCTGCGGGGCGAGGCAGTGGGTCTAAGCGGCTTGTAGAAGTCGTTGATCACGAAACTACTCCCCCAGTTAATGAGCGCGCTCAGGGTGGACATGAAAGCAGCCGCTTCGGCCGCCACCAGCACACCAACGAAACCGGCCGGAAGGCGACTGAGGTTGATGAGCTCGCCCCAGGCATAGGCAGGATCCTCGAGTAATTTAAACCCCGCCGGGACCGCTCCAGCCTGGTTAATGAGGTCTCTTGTCCAGAAAAGAGACAGGCAAATGACTCCCAGTCCGATGAGGGGGATGGTGCGCAGCGACAGGGCTAAGAAAGCATTAAAAAGTTGTCCGCCCATGGCATGGCGCTCGTTCTTAGCGCTCATGAAGCGCTGGGCTGTCATTCCTTCCCCCGCTGTGGGTGAACCAGCAAAGAATAGCCCCTGGATAACAAGCATGACCACAGTCATAACAGGGATCAACTCGGTCGGCGGGAACTGTTGCATTGCCTGCGGCCGGTTGAGGACCACCCGGGCGGTAATGGCGGACCAGCCTCCGTGTTGAGAAATGGCCAAGAAAAGAAAAATCAAGTTTCCGATGAAGAGAATAAAAAACTGGATGACATCCGTGAAGACAACCCCGAGCAAACCCCCAAAGATAGTGTAGATGGCGGTAACACCCCCGAAAAGGATAAGAATTTGGCTCTCCCGCAGCGGCATCAGGGGAGCTACTGTTTTGGCGAAGAATCCCGTAATGTAGCTGACGATGATGACGGCAAAACAAAAAAGCAGAAAAGCGTAGACCTTGCGGGCAAAAAGAGCTGGTTTTCCTCCGTAGCGGAGGGTAATCAGCTCGGCCGTGGTCATGATTTGCATCCGTCGCCACATCGGTGCCCAGAGGAGGGCGACAAGCGGCATCCAGATGACCCAGGAAGCCCACCACATCCAGTTCCCGGAGAGCCCAAAAACCAGGACGAGCATGACGAAACCGCCGTTGCCCGATTGGTAAGTGGCGGTGTTGGAGAGTCCAATCGCCCACCAGGGAAGGCTACGGTTGCCGACGAAATAGCCGCTTGCCCCGGTTCGGCTGGCCCGGCGGGTGAAGACCAGGCCAACGGCCAGAGAAATCAGACAAAGAAAGGCCACCACTATCCAGTCTGCGCGGCTCATCTTCCTGTCCTCGACATGGCCTTTACAATTACCAATTTATCCTGCCCCTGTCAAAATAAAGCTTCTTCCCCGATTGGCCGATCGGCAATTTGCTCTAGCAGAGAAAGCCCGACACTCCTTGAAACTGGCATGAGGGTGATTGCCCCCAGGGGGCCATGGTCGGAGGGAGCTCTTCCGGACCCGCCTGGTTCTTCCAATGGCCATCGGGGGGACTTCCCGGGACGGGGGTTTGGATAGCTTCAATTTTCGCCTCCGGGCTCATTTTTGATTTGACTTAGGCGGGAAATTTCGCTATGATGGGTAATCATTTTAAAATGAAAGTGGTTGCCCATGTTGAGCATGCGATTGATGCGTTTCGGTGCCAAAAAGAAACCCTTCTACCGGATTGTGGTCATGGAATCGAGGCATCCCCGTCAGGGCAAAGCCAAGGATTTCCTCGGCACCTATGACCCGCTCAAGGACCCGGCAGAGGTCAAAATCGACTTAGAAAAGGCTAACTCTTGGTTAAAAAAGGGGGCTCGAGTATCCCAGACGGTCCAGTCCCTTTTGGATAAGGTTTCCAAATCTAGAACCAATCCGATTAATCATTCTTAAACTTTAAGGAGGTTACGGTGAAGCAACTCGTTGAATTGATCGCCAAATCGTTAGTCGACAACCCAGACAAGGTGCAGGTCTCCCAGCTTGAAGGAGAACAGACCACGATTCTGGAACTTAAGGTCGCTCCGGAAGATTTGGGAAAGGTCATCGGGAAACAAGGTAGAACCGCTCGCGCGATTCGGATTATCCTTGGCGCCGCAGGGATGAAGTTAAAGCGGAGATTTAACCTCGAAATTATCGAAAAGGGTTAGTTGATAAGCGTTGGAAAAATCCTGAGGAGTCAGGGAAAGGAAGGAGAGCTCAGGGTTAAATTCCACCGACAAGAGCTGCTTAAGCTGCCGGAGCTAAAAAAAATATACATTGAAAGGGAAGGGGGGCTAAAGGAATACCGGGTCGAATCTTTTTCCCCTCGAGGTAAAGCTTTTCATGTGAAGCTTGAAGGCGTGAGTACGTTGGCGGAGGCAAACAGTCTGGCTGGCGCTGAAATTTTGGTAGCTGAAGAGGTTTTGGCCAAGCTGGCCGAAGACGAGTATTATGTTCACCAGCTAAAGGGTTGCTCGGTGTTTAACCTGGAAGGCACAAAAATTGGTGTGGTCGCTGATGTCATGGCCGTGCCCGGAAATAGCCTTCTCGTCGTTGAGAGGAAAGGGGGAGAAGTTCTTGTTCCCTTCCATGTCTCGGTCTGTCGAGAAGTGAACGTTGAGGAGAAAAGGATTTTGATAGACCCGCCTGAAGGTCTTTTCGACTTAGATGAGATTTGATATAATTACTATCTTCCCTGAGCTGTTCGCCAGCGTTTTTTCTGGGGGCATACTGAGGAAGGCGCTGGAAAAAAAGAGGCTGGAAGTGCGGGTTCATGATTTGAGAGATTTTGCCCACGATAAGCATAGACAGGTGGATGACCGCCCCTATGGCGGAGGCGAAGGGATGGTCTTCAAGCCAGAGCCAATTTTCGAAGCTGTCGAAAGCCTCAAGCAAGATGAGAGGAGTGCTGTCTATCTTCTCTCCCCTGGCGGGCTGAAATTTGACTCCTCCTTAGCCCAGAAGCTGGCCAGCATTCCCCAGGTGATTCTCATCTGTGGCCGGTATGAAGGGGTAGATGAAAGGGTGAGTCAGTATCTTGTCGACGCCGAGCTTTCGGTCGGGGACTATGTCCTTACTGGAGGAGAACCGGCGGCCTGGGTGATTGTCGACGCGGTGGCAAGATTTATTCCTGGTGTCGTCGGCAAGGAAGCCTCTGTCCGGCAGGATTCGTTTTATAGCGGACTTCTCGATTATCCTCATTACACTCGACCCAGGGACTTCCGGGGGATGAAGGTTCCCGCCATCTTGTTTTCTGGGGACCATGCGCGGATCGACGCCTGGCGCAAGAAGAAGGCCATGGAAAAGACCTGGGCCTTGCGCCCCGACCTTCTTCGGGGGCGAAACCTGACCCCAGAAGAGAAGAAATTGCTCGATTTTATTATTAAGAAAGGAAAAGGCGATGAACCTGATTGATTTGGTTGACCAAAAGCAGCTCAAGCCCGATGTTGAGCCCTTTGATGTCGGAGATACGGTCAAAGTCCACGTGATTATTAAGGAAGGCGATAAGGAGCGGATCCAGGTTTTCAAAGGCGATGTCATTTCCAAGAGAGGTCGAGGACTGGGGGCAACCTTCACTGTTCGGAAAATCTCTTTCGGGGTTGGGGTCGAGAGAATTTTTCCTCTCCACGCTCGAACAATCAAGAAAGTCGAAGTCGTGAAGAAGGGAAGAATCCGACGAGCCAAGCTTTATTATTTGAGAGAGCTCAAGGGAAAGGCGGCCAAGCTTAAAGAAGCCAAATAGTAGCTCCCAGCTCATGCGCTGGCGGGAGGGCGAAGATGGCCACTTTCAGGATAGAACGCAAAATCCTCCGACAGCAGGGTGGGATTATCGCCGGAATTGATGAAGCGGGGAGAGGCGCGCTGTTTGGTCCGGTTGTCGCCGCAGCCGTGGTTTTCCCCCGGAAGTTAATCATGCGTCCGGTAAAGGGGTGGCTGAAAGAAGTTGATGATTCCAAATCCCTTTCCCCCCGCAGGCGAGGAAAGCTGGCGGTTTGTATATTGGCTGAGGCAGAGGCTGTAGGCTTGGGCACAGCTTCGGTTCAGGAAATTGACCGGCTGAACATCTACTGGGCTTCTATCGAGGCTATGCGAAGGGCTGTTGGAAGCCTCGCCCTGCGGCCGAATTTTCTGTTGATTGATGGAATGCCTCAAGCTAAAGCGCAATTTCCCTGTCCGCAGCTTTGCCTCCCGGGAGGAGACAGAACTTCGATTTCTATAGCCGCCGCCTCGATCATCGCCAAAGTCGTTCGTGATGAACTGATGAACGCTCTAGAAGATTATTACCAGGGTTACCATTTGGCTAAAAACAAAGGCTATGGGACGAAAGACCATTACCAGGCTCTGAGAGAAAGGGGCCCCTCTCCTCTCCACCGACTAACTTTTAACCTCCAGGGCCGGAGTTGGGAATGAACAATAAGCTCGATAAAACGCGGACAGTGGAAATCGCCGAGCGGCTGGTTAAGGCTGGGCGGCTGGAGGAGGCCATAGAGGAATATAAGAAGCTCTTGGCCGGGGAACCAGCTGACCTCAGTATCAATAATCTTATCGGCGACCTTTATCTTCAGCTCGGCCGAACCGCGGATGCGGTCAAAGCCTTTCAAAGCGTCGGTGGTTTTTACGAATCCAAGGGCTACTATCAGCAAGCCCTGGCCATTTATAAAAAAATTAATAAGCTTGACCCAAACCATGTTATTGCTCTGGTTAAGATGGGCGATCTCTACACTCACCAGGGATTTGTTCAGGAGGCGCGGCGGGAATATCTCAAAGCGGCCGAGGTCCTTCAACGGGAAAATCGGGTCAAAGAACTGATGTTCCTGTACGACAAGCTGGTCAGGCTGGACCGGACTAATATTTCATACAAGATGACGCTGGCTGAGCTTTTGCAAACAGGCGGCTATCCTATGGAAGCATTGAACTTGCTCAACGAGGCCACGGAGCTCCTCCTCAGTCAGGATAAAATCGAAGAAGCTGAGGAAGTCATCACCAGAGCGCGGGAAATAAACCCTGGGCATGGCCGCACCCTGACCAACTACATTGAGATTCTCAAACGCCGGGGCCGAATAGAGGAAGCTATTGACATTGTCCAGGAAGGCCTCGAGAGGGACAGGTCCAATGTCCGGTTTCGCGTCCTCCTGGGGTCGCTTTTTCTCGAGAAGGGGAAGCTCAAGGAGGCGGAGAGGCTTTTTTCCGAGCTGCTGGCCGAAGAACCACGCGAGATGCGAGCCAGGATAAAGCTGGCCAAAGTCTACGCTCTCCAGGGCAAGCCGGATAAAGCCTATGAACTCTTAGACCCTCTGGTGAGCAGTATGGTCAAGAAACAAAAGGAGGAGAAAGCGGTCGGTTTGCTCGGAATCGTCCTCAGCGCGAAACAGGTCCATCTTCCCTCATTGGAGAGGCTAGCCGCCATTTTCAAGTCCCGGGGCGAGAAAGCCCATCAAGAGCTTGTCTATCGCCTGATTTTAAAGGAAGCGCGGCAGAGGGGCAAGCCGGAGACAATGTTTGTAGCCCTGACCGAACTCATGGAGCTTTGCCCGAAAGATGAGGAATTGATCAGGGAATACAAAGCTGTACGGAAGAAGCTTGGGTTTGCAGATGAAAAGATAGAAGAGGAAGAACTCCTCTTCCGGACAGGGGGAGAAAAAGATATCGATGCCCTCCTCTCAAGGGTGGACCTCTACATCAGCATGGGACTTGTCCGCAATGCCCGTCGGATTCTCGAGAACTTAAGGCAGCGGTTTCCTGATTCGGTCAAAGTCGAGGAGAAGATAGCGAGTCTTGACCGGGAAAGGCCAAGGATTAGGGAAGAGGAAATTCCCCTCCGGGTGGAGAAGGTGCAAAAAATCGAGACCAAAATAGAGGCGGGCCCCGAAGCGGTTAAGACGTTTTTCTCCCCCGTGGAAGAGGAATCAGGGGAAAAACGCTTTACAGCAGCTGATATTTTTTCTGACACCGAAATTTTGCCCCTTCCGTCAGAAGAACTTAAGGGAAGGGTGTATTATGATTTAACCGATAGAATCCACGAAGAGCTGGAGATGATCCGTGCCCTTTATGCCCGTCAAAACCGGGGCGATATTTCTGTTTTAGAAAAGGACCTCTCGGATATTGTCCGGGATTTCCGGAACGAAGTTCGCAGAAAAGTTGGGACCAAGGACTTTGAAACGCGGTATCATCTGGGGTTGGCTTTCCTCGAACAAAACCTCATCGATGAAGCCGTGGAAGAACTGGTGCTGGCTTCGGAAGACCCTGACCGGACCCTCGAATGCTACACCATCATCGGCAAGGCTTATCGGAAAAAAGGGGATTTTGAGGAGGCGGAAAAGTGGCTGAAGGAATGTCTCAAGCTGGTGACCAAAGGCTCGGAAGAATTCTTCGCTATCCAATACGAATTAGCTTCTCTCTATGAGGATAAGGGTGAAAAAGAGAAAGCCTGGCCATTGTATGAGGAAATCAACCGTTGGAATGCAGCCTACCGGGACGTGAGCGAAAAGGTCAAGAGCTTGGCCTGAACCTGAAAATGGCCCGGGGTGTTGGCTTCTTGACTAAGAAGACAGTCAAAAAGAAGTGGTCAGGCCAACGACAAAGCGGCCGTGTTTTCCGTAAGGGCTCTTAAAGATATAGCCAAGCTCAGCTGTAGCCCGAATGTTACGCCTGAGCATCCGGCCAAGATGGCATGTCAGGGACCCGTAATCAAGCTCTTCCACCTCTGAATCTACCCAGTTCCAGAGCCCGACCATGTACCACCGGCTGTCGTCTCCTCGGGGCATATAAAGGAGCTCGGCAAAACCCCCTCTGGTTCTAAGGGCCGGGTCGTGGCTCTGGCTGAAAAAGGGGTCGCCGTCGCGGCGCTCGATAAACTGCAGGTTAAGCTCGAAAGGAGATGCTGCCAGGGTGGCGTCAGCGCCTAACATCCACAGGGAATTCCCGATTCCTTTCTTTTCTTCTTTGCCCAGGTAGGTAAGCGCTCCAACCCGGAAATTATCGCCTATGCTTTGAGACACCCGAAAGACAAAATTTTTGTATTTGTCGGAGTCGAAATTGCGCCACGGGTTGGCTTCACCGATCCCGGTTCCGTTGAGGATTTCGACAGTGAAATCTGTGCCCGAAGGGAATCCATAGGTAAACATGATACCTCGGTCATACGTGAGGTTGACGCTGGATTGTCCGACTTTGGTCCGGTAGACCTGATAGTCTTCGAAAGTCAGGCGAAGCTCGCGCTTGAAAAGGGGGTCAGAAACTTGAAACTGGCCAACGTAAAAGTCGAGGGTCGACCCAAAAAGGTTATTAAACATCAGGAAGGCATCCTCGATGCCAGCTACCTCGCCCCTCTCGGAGAAGAAAAAATAGAAGTAGTAGGAGATGTTTTTCGTGATCTCACCGCCCGAGAGGAACTTCAGAATGTATGGAGAAGTGAAGTCCACCTGCTCGGCATGGGAATTGTTATAGGTCAGAAAGCCTTCGAGCCGAAAAGCGACCGGAATTTCCCGTAGCAGCGTGAGAAAGCTATCGCCGGTGTCGATAGTGGCCCGAGGCACCTCTTTGTCGGCGATAACAAAGCCGTTACCGGCAAATTCTTCCCCGTAATCTTTGAGCTTGGGAAACGGAGTGTGACATGTCTTGCAAGTCAGGCTGTACTTCCGGGCAAAGGCCGGGATGGCAAAGATACTACGCACCGAAAGTTGAAGCAAAACAATCGCGGTTAAAAAAAGAAAAGTACTTTTTCTCATGGTCGACCTCACTGGAGGACAGTAATGCTCGTCGAATGCTCGTTCACCAGGATAATTTCGGCTTCCTCGGCGGGAACACCCAGAAAATCTGCCACCGGCTTGACCAGCTTCTGGTAGTTGAGCCGGGCTGTAACCTTGAGTGTCCCTGGAGCCAGGTCGTGAGGCAAAGTGAACGTGCACGTTTCGATTTTTGTTTCTCGCGGACCGAAACGATAATCGAAGCCCAGGGATTTGGTATTCCATTGCTGGATGGTCATCCTTCCCTGCGGGTCAAAGTAAGCCATCCGGAAAATGCGGTCACCGACCGGAATTCCATCGCGCTGGACACCGGGAAAGTCGGGATCACTGAGGGCAGTTCCCATATCTTGATAGGCAAGGACATCCGTGCCGATTGTAAATTCCTCACCAGGAAAGCCTTTCCTGTCGACAGGGAGATGGTAGATTTTTCCCTTGCTGTCCATGGCTTCGACGTGCATCCAGACTATTCGGTCTTCCACCGAGCCCGTGGGAAACTTGTGGCCGGTCTTCTGGTTGAAAAGGACAATGGTGAACTTCACCTTTTCGCCCGGTTCGGCCTCCCGGATGTCGGGATGAATCCGCAACTCGACCGTTCCTTTGACTTTGCCCGGGTCATGGGCACCGTGGAAGAGATGCTGGCGGGCGTCAGGGTAAATGTTCCCCATGGCCGCAGTTTTGCCCTCAGCATAAGTCATGTGACAGTCATGGCATTTTACTCCTTCTCGAGCATAGGGACCTTCTTTCCATTCCAGCTGAGTGGATTTCACCCAGACGCCGTAGGGACTCTTCTCGTTGTGACAGGTTCCGCAGAATTCCGTTTGGCCTAGGAATTCTGATTTCATCAGGTTGTGTTCGGGAGAGTTTTTGCCCGCCCGCGGGCCAAACTTCGTTTTCCCTGGCTCGACAATCCAGTTGTAATTGAAAGGAGTATCTCCGGCAAACCCGGTAATAGAATGGCAGAGGTCGCAGGATACGGATTCATTCGCCCGGCTGTTGGCAGAGGGCGGAGGAGGGGGGACATCTCCAGCCAGGAAGGCGAGCGGCGCATGGCATCCGTTGCAGCCGGCTTTAACTCCAGCCACAGCGGGGTCTTTCTCGGCATGAGGGACAGCGAGCTTAAAATATTCAATTTCATCCCAATGATGGGTGTAAGCCTGGGACATCATCGCCTGTTTCCACTGTTCGAAGAAGTCCCTGTGACAGGAGATGCCGCAAAAGGAAGGAGTCTGGAAATCGGCATACCGCCGTGTTCCGAAAGCTTCATCTCCACCCTTGGCAAGTTGCTGGGGGGAGGCCCCGAAGAAAAGAATGGAGGCGCCAAGGGCAAAAATAGAACTGAGAACCAAGAGAGGGAACCTTTTCATTTTTTCTCCTCAGCCATGATAAAAAAATAGTCGGGAATCGAAAAATGTGGTTCAATTCCCGACCACAAATTATTATAGCTTTTCTTTTTCATCAAAACAACTCTCATTTGCCGCCAGGAAATTTATTCTGAGGACAGCTATGATTTTGCAAGAAAAATCTTGACCTCGTGTGCGGGCATGGCATGGTGTGATTTGGGATTCGCCCTCCGGAGCACGGGGTTTTTTTGTTATTATTTATATAAAGATAGGGTTGACGCCATTTCTATTTTGGAATAAGAATGAGCGTGGAAGGAGCAAAGAAGTGAGAGAAATTTTGGTTTTTCTAATCGCCCTTTTTATTTTTTTCTCTGTCTCTGGCAAGGCTCAAGAGGTCTGGGAGGGGAGAGCGGTCTGGGCCCATCCGGGGGATTTTGGCAAGAGCGAGCCAGAAGTAGAAAAATTTTTCGCTCGGCTTCAAAAATGCAACATCCAGGTCCTTGTGCCCCTGATCAAGGACACGGCCGGAAATATCTTTTGGCATAGCCGACGCTTTGCCGCTGCCGTCCATCCTGAATATAAAGAATTTGACCTTCTTCGGGCAATCACCAATATCGCTCCCCGGTACAAGATTAAAGTCCACGCCTGGCTTTGTGATTTTCCAGAGGGGAAGGAATCGCCAGCCTTCAAGCTCCATCCTGAATGGGCGATGCGCAACCCACAGGGCGGGCTGACTTCAGAAGAGAAGCTCACGCCCAACCAAACTTACGGGCCTGTCTGGATGTGCCCGGCTCAGCGTCCCGGCTACACCGACCAGTGGCTTCTGCCGATGATCGAGGAGGTCGTCCGCGAATACCCTGTCGATGGCATCCATCATGACTATGTTCGTTACCCAGGTGATGTCGCGCCTGATTCCTATTGTTTCTGCGACTATTGCCTGGAGGATTTTTTGCGGACCAACTTTTTCTATTATCCCTCTCGGCCGGAAACAAGGGTGCCCCTTAAGAATATTCGCCTCCGGGAGGAATCCAATTGGGACCAGGATTTCACGGTTAAACCTTTAGACTGGGGAAAGATGACCAGGGAGGAGAAGGCAAAATTCATTCTCGAAGGTGCGTCGATCAACCGTAGCGACCTGGATTATTTTTTCTACGAAATGCGGTGCGATGCCATCACCCGCTTTGTCCGGGAGGCATGGGAAGTGGCTTCCGCCATCCGGCCGGATATCGAGATGTCAGCTGCCGTCTTCGTCAACCCGATGAAAAGTGGGCGCTTCATCGGCCAACGCTGGACGGATTTCTTACCCTGGCTAAGTATCACCATGCCGATGACTTACCGGAGCCATTTCCAGGGTAGCTTTGAGGACTACCTGGTCTACCTGCAGGACACAGTCAGGGCGCAAAAGGAATGGGTGGCGGAGAGGTCAACCCTCTTGGTTGGGCTTGATGCTCATTATATTTTCAGAGAAGAGCTCGAGCCATGGGAGCGGGCCATCAAAATCCTCCAATCGGAGGTGAAAGCGGAGTCAGAAACCGAGCTCCATAGCCTTATCCAGGTGAATATCGGTTATCTTGGTCGATTTTCACCTCCAGCTTCTAAACAGCTGAAGTCGAAGTACGAATCCTTCCGAAAAAATAAAATCAGCCGGGAATGGATGGCCAAGGAACTTAACGCAGTTCTATCTGACCCTCCGGCCGGCTTTTTCCCGGAGGAGAAGCTTATCCGGACCATCGAGACCGTGAGGCAGGCCAAAGCGGAGGGAGTTGTCATCTTTGCTGCTTCTCATTTGACTAGGAAGAAACTCTGGGGAGCGCTCGAGAAGGCCTTTTCCTTTCCGGCCAGGCCAGCCCACGAACTAAGCCCAACAAAAAACCAAATCTCCATCCGAAATTGCCGATAGATAGTTCTCGTTAAGCGAAATTGGTTGATTTTAAAAGAAATGGTCATGATAGCGAGTGCACCCGAGGGGTGGCGTGGTTCGGGGGCCG
>FWPV01009725.1_pt1 | contig 16131 bp, 12 predicted proteins | sample 2228371 | NCBI WGS metagenome assembly FWPV01 (sample SAMEA103939776, study PRJEB20133) | metagenome | reverse complement strand
AGTACATGTTCAGCCGCGTTTTGACGGCGATGGGGGCGCACACAAAGGCCCAACTGAGCACCGCCAGCAGGTTGCCGATCAGCAGGCCGACGAACAGGTCAAAGGCCGTCACCCCGTGAGCCACGAACAACGGGCCGATGACGAATTCGGTGCCGGCGACGTGCTCGCCCGCGTAAAGGCCGATAAAATTGGAGGCCTTCTGCAGCTTGTTCGGCGCTACCGGCTCGCGATCGAACTCGTAGAGCGCGTCCAGTTTTTCCGTCAGCGATCTTTTTTCAGCCATTCTTGCTCTCTTCGACCGGAGAAAACGTTCCGCTTTCGAGCTTTCGCCTGAGAGGGGGCAAGGACGACCGGCCGTCTTTACCGTCATCCTCGCCGCGTCGGCGCGGTTCAATCACCGGCGCTCGGCTTCGATTTTCGCCTGGTACCTGCTTTTGACATACTCTTCTACCGGATCGATGGGCAGCAGACGTTCCAGTCGTGCCGCCGCCGCGATCGGCCGCACGTCGGCGTACAGAATCGCACGGTTGAAGCAACGGTTGGCGAGGATGATCTCGTCCTTGTCCTGCAGCGCTCTCAATTCCGCTTCGGGGACCAACATCGCCCGCGCCAAACAGTGCTGCAGCGTGTCCACCGAATGAAGCACCGCGTGAATACGGTTCTCGCGGCTGCTGCATTGGTCGATCATGTAGGCCCAGTTTTTATCCGCTTTTTCCTGAGCAACGACCCGGCCGCTGACCAGTTCGAAAAAGATGCGCGACAGCTCGGGGTTGGGTTCCGCCGCGTGGTCATCGTCCGCAGCATAGCGGCTGTTGAAATGAAAGCCGCAGCGCATTTTTTCGGCAATGAGCCGCGCCACGATCTGTTCGATGTTGGCGCCTTGAACATGATGGCCGAGGTCGACCAGCACGCCGGTGTTGCCGCCGAGGTACCGCGCCAACGCATAGGCGGTTCCCCAATCCGGAACCGTTGTGCTGTAGGTACCGGGCTCGAACACTTTGTACTCGATGAGCATCCAGACGTCGTCGATCGCCTCTCGGATCTCATAGAGCGACTCTTTCAGGATTTCGTAGTTTCGACGCAGGCCGATCTGACCGGGATAGGAGGAGCCGTCGGGAAGCCACAAGGTCAGCAGACCGCAACCGAAATCGCGGGCGATGCGCCCGGCCAAGACGGTCTGTTCAATATAGCGCCGACGGGTTTCGGGCTCATCGGCGGAGAGGGAATTGCGGTAGGAGCCGCTGAGGAAATAGGTGGGACTGATGGAGCCGATCTTTAGGCCGCGCTCGCCGGCCGCTTGATGAACGCGGTGCACCTGTTCCAGCGAGGCCACGCGGCTGTCTTCGGAAAAGTCCCATAGCATATGCATGGCCACGCGTTCGGCCGCGCCGGTGAGTCGATGAACCACGGCGGCGTCGTCGAGTTTTTCTTCGATGCTGCGTGCGGCGCCGGGCGGCATATAGTCGCCGAAACGCCCGCCGCCGAATCTGCCGAACACCCAGCTCGGAACTTCAACGGTGAAGCGCTTTACGGCCTCTATGGCTGCTCGGACGGCGACGGAACCGAATTCCAGCTCGAGGGCCGAAAGGCCTACTTTCACTTGTTCCTCAGTCATTCTTCAGCTCCTGATTTCGCTCAAAGATGGATAAACTCACGGGAAGGAGAACCGACAATGAAATGCGATGTCCCTTTCGGGTCCTCATCCGCGGCGCTCGTTGTTGAATTTCAGACCGATATCGTGGTAGATCAGCTCCGCCTCGAGGACGATGTGGGTCGGATGGCTCACCGATTCCGGCGCGTCGATCTGTTTCACCAAAAGGTCGACTGCCTCTCGGCCCATCCGGTAGGGGTGCTGATAAACAGTGAGAAAGGGCACACCCAGTCGCGCGACGATGTCATTGTCGCCGAACTCGGCAAGCATGATGTCTTCAGGAATTCGTCGCCCGCTTTGGAGGATGGCGCGGCCGGCGCCGTAAGCTACCAGGCCGCCGACGCAGATGACGGCGTCGATTGGAACACCCTCGGCCAAAGCGGCGGCCAGCGATTCTTCGGCGCTGCGCTCGTCGATTTCACAAGGAATGACCCGGCGCGGGTCGAAGGGGATGCCGAGCTCGTCGAGCGCTTTTCGGTAGCCGATGTAGCGTCCGCGGGCAACGTACAGCTTTTCCGTGGGTCCCAGAAAGACGATGTTGCGGCGCTGCATGTCGTGCAGCCTGCGGACGACCTCGCAGCACGCCCTCACGTCGTCGATGATCACGGCATCGAGGGTCAGGCCGTCGACCAGACGGTCGTAGGCGACGATGGGCGTACCAAGGTCGATGAAGCGTTCAAAGATGGCCTTGTTCTGCTCGCCGGGCACGGCGTCGATCAGAATACCGTCGACGGCAATGGAGGAGAGAAAGTTCAGATTGCGCCGCTCGATGTCGGCGTTCTCGTCGTTGACCACAATAATGGCTTCATAACCGAGTTCGCGCGCCCTTTCATAGATGCCGCGCGTGACTTCAGAGAAGAAAGAGATGGACAGATTGGGAACGACGACGCCGAGCAGATAGGATCGTTGATTGACCAGACTTCGGGCCAACAGATTGGGCTGATACCCCAATTCTGCGGCCAACTGCTTTACTTTGTTTCTCGTTTCCAGCGAAATATCTTCGGCATCGTGCAGCGCCTTCGAGATGGTCGCCGTGGTAACGCCCATGATCTCGGCGATGTCGCGAAGGGTGACGCGGTTTTTGCCTCTGGCCATAAAGGTAATGCTTTTGTGTTCAATAGTGCGATATAGAGTCTCAATCGATTAAGACAACATACAACTTTATGTTAAGTAAGTCAAGATATTTTTCGAAAAAGCAATAACGCGGGCCGCTTGGGATTGTGCGGCTTTGGGTGCTCCGCTTCAGCGGATTTCCTTGCCGAACGGCGTCAACGCCAAAGCCGCCAGCTTGACGTGCTGTTTGGCGAACGGAAGGCCGATCAGGGTGATCGCCAAAAGCACAGCGAAAATCAGGTGAGTAAGGGCGATCCAAATGCCGCCGAGAAAGATCCAGAGGATATTGAACAGCGTGGAAAGCGTGCCGCTGCCCTTCTTCTTATCCGAGATGTCTCGCCCGAAAGGCACCAGAGCCAACAGGGCCAATTTGAAGCATTGAATGCCGAAAGGAATGCCGATGATGGTCACGCACAACAGCAGGCCGCCGATCAGGTATTCGAGCGCAATGATAAAGCCGCCGAAGATGATCCACAGCAGATTGCCCAACAAGCTCATAACTCCTCCTCTGGTTTCAACCGTGTTCCTGTACGGTGTCGGCGCGGCTGTTCGTTTCAACTTTTTTTCAGCAGCGAGCACCGCGGCTTGACACCGTCAACAACTCTATGGATAGATTTAATTCTTGCAGTTGCTGAACGATTCGCTTATATTTTTCGAAAGTTAATGCATGGATCAGCCGAGGAGCCGAGATGGAACCGAAGACATCGCTGCCGGAAAACGCCTATCGTCCTTTGAAGGAAGGCGAGGAATATGTTCCTTTGGTGCCCCACGATCGACCGCTGCCCGAGGTGACCGCCTGGTCGCTGCTGTGGGGCTTGTTCTTTTCTGCGCTCTTCTCCATGGCTGCCGCTTATCTGGGCCTCAAGATCGGGCAAGTGTTCGAAGCGGCAATTCCGATCGCCATTTTAGCGGTCGGCCTGTCGGTGTTCACCAAACGCAAAAACGCGCTTTCCGAGAACGTGATCATCCAGTCCGTCGGAGCCGCTTCAGGCGTGGTGGTGGCGGGCGCCATTTTCACCATTCCCGCCATCTACATCCTCGAGTTGAAAGCGAGCTTTTTGCAGATTTTTCTGTCGTCTCTGTTCGGCGGTGTGCTCGGAATTCTCTTTCTCATTCCGTTCCGGCGCTATTTCGTCAAGGAGATGCACGGCTATTTCCCCTTTCCCGAGGCCACGGCGACGACCGAGGTGCTGGTTGCCGGAGAAGCGGGGGGCGAGCAGGCCAAAGTGCTGCTCAAGGCCATGGCCGTCGGCGGTATTTATGATTTCATCATCGGCACGTTTCGCTGGTGGGCCGAAGTGTTCACCTCGCGCGCCGTTCCTTTTCTCAAAGGAGCGGCCGAGCAGGCGAAAATGGTCTTCAGCCTCAATGTCGGCGCTGCGGTCATGGGGCTCGGCTACATCGTCGGCTTAAAGTACGCCGCCATCATTGCCGCGGGTTCGTTCGTCTCGTGGTTCGTCTTTGTGCCGCTCATCTACTCGTTCGGGCAGAATGCAGGGACGATCATCGGCAGCACGGCAACGACGTTGATTGCGGACATGAGCGCGGAGCAGATTTTCAGCCATTACGTGCGCCACATCGGCATCGGCGGGATCGCCGTGGCGGGCATGGTCGGCATCATCAAGTCGTCGAAAATTATCGGCGGCGCCATGAAATTAGCCGCGGGAGAAATCTTTCGCAAAGGCGCTTCGGACAAAGGCGAAACCCTGCGCACGGATCGTGACCTGCCCATGGGATGGGTCGGGGGCCTGATCCTGATCTCGGCATTGCTGATCTTTGTCTTTTTTCAATTCGGCGTCGTTTACAATCTCAAGCATGCCTTGGTCGGCACCGCCATCGTCTTGATCATCGCCTTTCTCTTCACCACCGTGGCGGCACGCGCCATTGCCATCGTCGGGACCAATCCGGTTTCGGGCATGACGCTGATGACGCTCATTCTTTCGTCGCTGATCCTTACGCGCGTCGGCCTTTCGGGCGCAACCGGCATGGTTTCGGCGCTCATCATCGGCGGCGTAGTGTGCACGGCCCTGTCGATGGCCGGCGGTTTCATCACCGATCTCAAGATCGGTTACTGGCTGGGCACAACGCCGGTCAATCAGGAAAAGTTCAAGTTCCTCGGCACCCTGGTGGCGGCGGCGTCGGTCGGCCTGGTCATTCTGATGCTGAAGGAAACCTACGGCTTTATCGGCAAGGATGCGCTGGTGGCGCCGCAGGCCAACGCCATGGCTGCGGTCATCAAGCCCCTCATGTCGAACCAACCGGCGCCGTGGATGCTCTACGCGGTCGGCGGCATTTTCGCGCTCGTTCTCGAAATGATCGGCGTTCCGCCCCTGGCTTTTGCCTTGGGCATGTACATTCCGCTGTCGCTCAACACGCCCATACTGGCCGGCGGAATCATCTCGCACCTGGTCATCAAAAGCAGTAAAAATGAAGCGCTGTCGGCCAAGCGACGCGAGCGCGGCACCCTTATCGCTTCCGGTTTCATCGCCGGCGGCGCCATTATGGGCGTGCTGTCGGCCTTTCTCAAATACATTCGCTTCGAAGAACTTTCCTTCGTCCGACCGATCATCACCGAAGGGTGGGCGGAGAGCGACGGCGGACAACTGCTGGCGCTGGCGCTCTTTCTGGTTATTTGCTTCTATCTATACTGGGATGCGCGGCGGGCCGATGCTGAATAGAAAGCTTTTTACGGCCGCCGAGCGGAAAAGACAGTTCGGCCGGAGGGCGTAACCGTGACCCTTGTCTTTTACATCTCCGGCCACGGCTACGGCCACGCCGTGCGCGATGCCGAAATTATGGCGGCGCTGCTCGGCAAATGCCTCGACCTGCAGATTCACATTCGCACCGCCGCTCCGGATTTCATTTTTGCCGAACTGCCCAAGGAGCGCATCACCCTCCATCGGACGGAGCTCGATTTCGGCGTGCTGCAGCGCAACAGTTTTCACGTTGACCGCGAGGGAACGCTGAAGCATTATGCCGAACTTGTTTCTCACAAAGACCGACTGATCGAAGCCGAAGCCGCCTTTCTCTCCAAAGTCTCGGCGGATGTCATTCTCAGCGACATTACGCCGCTCGCCTTCGATGCCGCCGTACGTTACGGAAAACCGGCGGTCGCCGTCGGCAATTTTTCCTGGGATTGGATCTATGCCGAATACCTGAAGGAGCTGCCGCAGTATGCCTTTGTGGTGGAAGAGATTCGCGCCTCATACCGGCAGGCGGAGCGGCTGCTGCGGCTGCCCTTCTACGGCGATATGACCGTTTTCCGCAACATCGAAAACGTGCCGCTGGTCGCCCGTCGCGCCAAGCTGCCGAAGGAAGAGGCGCGAAAGCGGCTCGGCCTGTCCGCGAACGCTTCCGCGCGGCCTGTGCTGCTGGGCCTGCGCATGAGCGATTTCGAAGGCGTCGATTGGCGGCGGGTGGAAACGATCGAAAACGTCGTCTTTGTCGCCGTCTCCCGCGATGTTCCGCTGAAAAACTGCATCCACGTCGGCGAAGACCGGCTTCCTTTTGTGGAAGTGCTGAACGCCTGCGACGCCGTGCTTTCCAAGCCCGGCTACAGCATCGTTGCCGAAGCGATAGCCAATCGCACGCCGCTTCTGTATGTGCCGCGTTGCCATTTCGTCGAAGACCCGGTGCTCATTCAGGGGCTGAACGATTACGCCGTCTGCGAAGAGCTGAGTCATGCCGCGTTCTATGCGGGCGACTGGCAGGAGGCTCTGGAGCGCCTGTTCAACAAACCGCCGGTGTGGCCGTTGATCCGCTGCGACGGAGCCGCCGTCGTTGCCGAGCGCATTGTGGACGGCCGAAAAGCACCGCAAAGGCCCTTTTGAACTGTTTATGGACGCCTATACTATCATCGCCCGCAAACGCGACGGCGAAAAGCTTTCCGCTGAAGAAATCGAGTTTTTCATCACCGGCTATGCCCGCGATCGGATACCGGATTATCAGGCCGCGGCCCTGCTGATGGCGATCTATCTGCGCGGCATGGATTTCGAAGAGACGGCGGCACTTACCCGCGCCATGCTCGAATCGGGCGTGCGGCTCGACTGGAGCGGTGTTCCCGGCAGAAAAATCGACAAGCACAGCACCGGCGGCGTCGGCGACAAGGTGTCGCTGATCCTGGCGCCGCTGGTCGCCGCTGCGGGCGTCAAAGTGCCGATGATCTCGGGCCGCGGATTGGGTCACAGCGGCGGCACCCTTGACAAGCTGGAGGCCATTCCGGGCTTCCGCACGCGGCTTACGGTCGACGAGTTTTACCGCCAGGTCGAGCGCATCGGCGTCGCCATGATCGGCCAAACCGAACAGATCGTGCCGGCGGACAAAAAACTCTATGCCCTTCGCGACGCCATCGCCGCCATCGAGTCGATTCCCTTGATTACCGGCAGCATCCTCAGTAAAAAGTTGGCCGAGGGCATCGACGGGCTGGTGCTGGACGTCAAAACCGGCCGCGGCGCTTTTATGAAGAGCGAAGCGGAGGCGCGGCGCCTGGCCGACAGTCTGGTGAAAACCGCCGCCCTCAACGGTCTGCCCACAACCGCCGTGATCACCTGCATGGATGATCCCCTCGGATTCGCCGTCGGTAACTGGCTCGAAGTCGCCGAGGCGATCCGCTGTCTGCAGAATGAGGGTCCGGCCGACCTCATGGAGGTGACTTTGACCCTCGGCGTCGAAATGCTTCGCCTGGCGAGCCGCCGCGACGAGAACGAGGCGCGCGAGCTTCTCGATGGGCTGATCCGCAGCGGCGCGGCGTTCGCCAAATTCGTCGAGCTGGTCGAAGCGCAAGGGGGGGATTCGGGCTTTCTTTTGAAGCCGGAAAACTATCCGCCGGCAAAACACCGCCGCACGATCGTCGCTGACGGCGACGGTTTTGTCGGAGGCATCGATGCCCTGGCGGTGGGAAAGGCGGCGCTCGTTCTCGGCGCCGGCCGGCGGGTGATGGAGGATCGGATCGATCACAAAGCGGGCGTGCTGCTGCACGTGCGTCGCGGCGACCGCGTGCAGAAAGGCACCAGGCTGGCGGAACTGTTGAGCGATCGGGCAACCACCCTCGAAGAGGCCGCGCAATGGCTGCAAAGTGCCTTCACGCTGCAGCAGGAGCCGCCGCTGCCTCGCCGATTGATCGTCGATATTCTTGGAAACGAAAACGACAGGAGACCTTGAATGGAGTTTGTCCCCACCGATATCCCCGATGTTCTTTTGATCAAACCCAAAGTCTTTTCGGACGCGCGCGGCTATTTTATGGAAACCTTCCGCGCCGATCTGTTTGCGGCCCACGGCATTCGCGAAACGTTCGTGCAGGACAACATAAGCAGCTCGGTCAAGGGCACGCTGCGCGGTCTGCATTATCAATTGGCGCCGCACGCGCAGGCCAAACTGGTGCGCGTCATCCGCGGCGCGGTTTACGATGTGGCCGTCGACCTTCGCCGCTCTTCACCGACCTTCGGCAAATGGGTCGGCGTCGAGCTTTCCCAAGACAACAAGCTGTCGATGTACATCCCCGCCGGATTTGCCCACGGCTTTTATGTACTCAGCGACGTCGCCGAGTTCATCTACAAGTGCAGCGCCCTCTATGCGCCGCAGGCGGAACGCGGCATCATTTGGAACGATCCTGATCTCGCCGTCGACTGGCCCCTTGACGGCCGAACGCCCATCCTTTCGCCCAAGGATCAGGCCAACCCCCTCTTTCGAAAGGCCGAGTTCAATTTCGACTGAAGCGAAAAAGGCCTTCACCGCTCGTTGCTTCAAGCTGAAGGCCCTTATACCTCGAATTGAATCGGCATAAGCTTTTACATGAACATCTTTACCAGCAGACGAAGGTTTCGTCCCTGCTCCGGCATGATCTCGCGCACGCGGTTGAGGTGCTTGCGATAGACCATGTCGAAGAGATTTTCCACGGCCAAGGAAGCGGTACAGAGCGACGGCCCGAGCATGAAGGTGTAATGGCTGCTCAGATCAAAGACAGCATAGCCGTCGGTGGGCGCCTCGAACTCGCCTACGCGGCGCTGGGCAGACGCCGCACGCACCGAGGCGCTGAGATCAAAGTGTCCCGTAGACCATCCCAAGTTGAACTTGCCTTCCAGTGGCGGAATGTAAGGCAGCGGGCGCCCGGTCTCCGCCAAACTTCCGTGCACATAACTGACGGTGCCGGCGGCGTGAAAACGTCGTAACAGCGGCAGGTGAAACGACGCCTCGGCGCCGCGCATCAGCGCATGAAGTCCGACGAACTGATAGACGAACAGATCGGCGCGCTGCCAACTGCGTTGACCGGTGTTGTTGGGGAAGACATAGCCGCGAATGTCGTTTTGAAATACCGCCAAGTGAAAAAACGTGTCCTCGTGCTTGACGTCCGCAAATAACTCGAAACCGAGCGCATTCTCCTTGCCCAGATCGGCGTTGCCGATTTCATAACTGTAGGCCGCCAGATGCGGACCTTCGGAGAAAAGCTCCTGGGCCATGGGCGCGCGAAAGGTGCGCATCAAATGACAGCCGACGGTGGTCGTTTTGTTGATCAGCCAGTGGGGTGAAATCGCCGCCGAAAGGTCGCTGAAAGTGCGTGCGCGGATGCGGCCGACGTACAACGAGGTGCGCTCGCGTCGGGGTTTTACTTTAGTATGGTCGAAGCGCAATGAGCCGTGCAGGATGAAATTCGACCAGTGCGCTTCTTGATAGTAAAAAACGCCCGCACTCTGCTCCAACGTGTTGGGGGTAAACGTCAGGCCGCCGGATGCGGTGTCGCGGCAGCCGAGCTGCAGGCCGATGAGGCCCTTTTCCAAGCGCCGATACTCTTTCATTCTTGCGCGCCAGGTAAATTGATGCGACACCAAGCCGAACTCGACGCCCAGCATGCCGTTCTTTTCGAACTCTTGGTGATGATAAATCGTCCGGCTGTAAAAGAGCTCCTGGCTGCCGAGAAAAAGCATCGGTTTGAGGTATTCGCCGCGCAGCTCGTGATTTCGGCGTTCGAGGTCTATGCGCACGCCCGACGGATGGCCGCCTTTGGGATCGGGCGGAATGCCGTAGCGGGACGAGTAGACGCCGAACGCGGCGCCCGCATAGCCCCACGAACGCACCAGCGAAACGCCGCCGGAACCGTTGAGCGCGGCCATATCGGTGTTGATCAGCGTGCCCAGCGGCGTGCGCATGTTGCCGCTGTTGCGCCGGCTGCCGTCGATGCGCAGCGCCAGCGGGCCGAGCGGCGCCGAAAGCTCGAGGCCGCCCGCATAGCCGCGGACGGCCGATTCGCTGCTGAGAGCGGCCGAGCCAGTCGTCCGCGCCGGCCTTCGGGACGGCACCGAGCCGCGCGCCACATTGACGACGCCGCCCAACACCTTGGAGCCGAAGATCAGCGCCTCGGGGCCGCGAATGACCTCGATGCGTTCTGCGGTCATCGGTTCGATGACCACGGCGTGATCTGAGGACGTCGCCGAAAGGTCGCCGGGGTGCTGCTGATCTTCTAAAATCATCAGGCGGTCGCCGCCCAAGCCGCGCAGAATCGGCCGCGCGGGCGCCGGCCCCATGGTGCGCTGCGAAATGCCCGGCTCATAGTCGATGGTCTTGGCGATCGTCTGTCCCAGCGCCTGATGCAGTTTTTTATCGGAAAACAGGAGGTCCGGCTGGGCGATCGCGTCGCCGTTGCCGCGGGTTGCTTCGATGGTCACGCCGCCGAGGTGAATGACCGCGCGTTCGAGTTTGAGGACCAGGCGCATCGTATCCGCCGTCAGCTCGATCGGCATGGTGAGGTTGGTGTAACCGATGCGGAAGGTTTTCAGCGTCACCTTGCCGTAGGGCAGGTTGTCGAGACGGAAACGACCGTCGCTGCTTGAGGTAACCGAGCGGTTGATTTCAACCAGCAAAATGTTGGTGAACGCCACCGGCTCTCCGCTCTCTTTTTCGACCACTCGGCCGAGCAGAACCGCATCGGTCGGAAGCGCCGCCGAAGAGGTTACGAGCAGCAGAATAAGTACAACGGCAGCTCCCGCGCCGAGGGCTGCCGTTGGTGTGTCGAACGGCGATGTTTTTTCAAACATAATGAGTTACAGGCCGCCGCCGCCGGAAGTCACGATTACCGGAATATCGAGCGACACGAAATCGTCGTGGTCGCCGTGCTTGACCTTGAAAACAACGGCGGTGCTGCCGACGCGAAAGCCTTTCACGCGAAAGCCCCAACGGCCGTCGGACACGTACTGTATGAGATCGGCGATCTCCATGGCCTTGGATTCCCAGACGAGCAGATACGCCTCATCGGCCGGCTGAAAGAGGTCGCCGTCCTCGGCGATCAGAAAGAACTGCATCACCGGCGACTCGGTTCTTTCTTTTACGGACAGAGCGCCGGTCACTTGGCCCTTTTCGGCGCGCACTACCTCGTTTTCACCTTGTTTGATGACCAAGCCGACCGCCTTCGTGTGCTCGTCGTGGTCGTGCGCTTCCACAGGATTTTTATCTTTGCTGCACGCGGACAAAATCAAGACGCCCGCAATGATGATCGCGCTGATGTTTTTCATGACCAAACGCTCCTTCTTTTTCCTCTTTTGAATTTCCGGCAAGCCGTTATGTTCCTCCCCTCGACTCAAGCGGTTTGCCGAATTCGACGACTGCCGTCAGGTTCCTTTAAAGCTTTCCGTCCCGAAAACGCCCTACGAAGCGGCAAACGGCTATTTGCTTCCTTGGGCGAACCGACGCCGAAAGCGGTGTCGGTCGGTTCTGCCGTCGGCCTTTTTGCTGTTACGCCGAAGAGTTTTCTTCCCGACTGCCTTAAAGTCTTTCGGCTCTCGGCAAAGCCGTCGGCAACCGAAAGAGCCCCTTCACCCAAAAGCGCTTCAGCGGCCCGCCGCTTTGTGTGCCTCGCGCGCCGCCTTTATGACGATGCGCAGCGCTTCCTTTTGAAAGGAGGGCCGATCGTTCTGGGCGCGGCTTTTCTGCGGCGCTTCCGGCCGATTGCGGCTCAAATCCATGGTGAGCTTTATCGTCGGTTCCACCGGCACAAAGGTCTGGTCGTCCTCGCTCAGAATCAACAGGAGGCCGTTCTTGTGCTCGCGAATTTCCTTGACCTGCTCCCACGGCAGCGAATAAAAGTGGGGTTTGAAGAACCTGGTCCCCTTTTCTTCGATCCGTTCCTGCCAGCCGAAATAGGGGTGAACATGAACGATGCCGCCGGGTGTGATCTGATACCAGAGTCCCTTGATAAGGCAGTGAAAGGCGCTGCTGATCAGGCCCGCAATCAAAACGGCGAAAAAGACGACTCGCGCCGCGGGCTGGGCCGTGTCCGGCAGCCCCACGGCTAAAAAAAAGATCGAGGTGAGAATGCCGAACACAAAGGCGCCCAAAAGCCAAGAAAAGACTTTGTTTCCGAAGCGACCAAGGTCACGCCGCCGCCATTCTACGATCGCCGGCGCGGAAGGAAGGGTATTCGACTTGAGCCACATTTTCATGAGACGCCTCTGCTTTTTGATGACCGTATGAGAAAAAGGCCGGTCTTCCCGGCCCATCGCTGCGCTCGAAAACGACGCAGTCAAATATACACATATGCCCACCACACAATCAAGCGGAGATTTGGCCGACGGGCGGTGATTGGGGAAGGCCCGCGGATGGGTTTATAAACCGATTCCCAAACGGCCGAAGGCGGAAAGGATGGAGAAAACAGGGCTGGCCGGTTCGCCGACGGCGCGAACCCGGCGGTGAAGAATGGCGTTCTTGAGGTCTTTTATCGTGCTGCCGTCGAATTCGAGGTAAACGGAGCCGATCTCGAACGGCGTATGAGCGTCGCTGCCGGCGGTAATCGGCAGGTCGAGCCGTTGCGCCAGCAGTTCGGCCATCTCGTTGTCGCGGCTTTTATAGGTGCGGCCGTTCCGCACTTCGATCGCTAATCGGCTCCAATCGTCGATCAAGTCGTAGGCGCGAAAGTCGCCGCGCCGGCCGCAGAAAGGATGCGCCAGCGAGACGATGCCGCCCTGGGCCGCGGTTTCGGCAATGATTTCGGCGGCCGTCGTTCCGACGATCGGTTTTTCCAGAAAAAGGGCCAAAAGGTCGCCTGCCGGAAACTTGCCGTTCCACAGACGAATTTCCTGACCGTAGACCACCTGCACCGGATATCGCCGCGCCGCCTCGCGGAACTCTTTCCACGAACGGCTGTCATGGTCGGTCACAGCGATGATGTCGATGCCGCGGTCGGCCGCGCTCTGCAGAATCGTTTCCGGCTTGGAAACGGCGTCGTGAGAATAGATGGAATGAACATGCAGGTCAGCCTTTTTTGCCACATCGTCCTCCTTTGCTTACCCGTCAGATGCCTGCGACGTTTCGTTTATATAACCAAACGGCATGCCGGCGCCTCGGTCGTGAGGGGTCGTTTGAGCTGAAGGATTTTTCCCCCTAAAAAACATGAGGTTGAAAGGAATGAAAATGCGGCGCTCTACTTTACGGCAGCCGTGAAATGACTCGTAAACCGTCCCTTTGGAACTGCGCCTGCATGGCCGGCAGGGCAGCGGTCAATCGACTTTGACCAGCCGATAGACGCCGTCGCCGAGACGGTCGACAAACGTATAGCGCCGGTTGAGGCGCTGGTAGGTCCAGATTTCCACTGCCGGCGTGTTCATGTCGCGCTCCTGGCGTTCCACGGCGTCGGGCGGGCCGTACACGAGATAAATGCGGCCCCGTTCGCTCTGCCACCCTTGTCGATCGGCGGCTATTTCGGTGAAATTGGCGTTGCAAAAGTCAATGCGGCGGAAGAACTCTTCTTTGAGTTCGTTGCGTTCGGTGTCCGGCGTCGGATCGCGATCCTTCCAGAACTTTTCGAAAAGCCGCTGTCGCTCTTCGGCGTCGGCCTGTCGCATGGCCTCGATGGTACGTTTGTCGGCAATGACCGCCAGTTGCTCGATCGCTAAATCGATGTTGTTTTCCCGCAGGGGAAGGTTCGACCAGGAAACGGAGAACATGCGCTGCACTTTGGCGGTTTGCCGGCCGCATTGGGCGGCCACCAGAAGGGTATAGTCGCCGGGTCGGGTGAGGTGCTCGCGGAAGGGCACGATCAGGGCCACTGCCCTGGCCGGCGTGTCGTAGGTGCGACGCGCTTCGAACAGCTTTTGTCCCCGAGAACTTATGGAAAGAAGCACATCCGTCTGTTCGCCGTTTTCGGGCGGATAGAGTTCGACATAAGCGGCAAAAGCCGACGAGAGGTCGTCGAAAAGATTACGGACGTTCGGCCGGTAGCGGCGCTCGTTTTCGCTGGAGTCGATCTTGTCCACGAACATGATGTCGCTCAGGTGCAGCTCTCGGCGGTTGAAGCGGCGGAAGTTGAGCTTGAGCTCTTCCTGCAGGGTCTCGTTCGATTCGAGATCGGTGAGTCTGATTTGGCCGTTGTAGCGACCGACCGGCAGCGAAAGGGAAATGAGATGGCGATGCGGATTGTCGCGCGAGTTGGTTTCTTCAAAGCTTGAAACGACGGCGCGGCCGGAAGTCGATTGTTCCGCCAAGAGCTCGTTTTTTTCGCCAAAGACGACGACGGTTATTTCATAGCGCGCGCGGAAACGTTTGTCCTCCGTTCTTATAAAAGTCAAAAGATCGTTGACGAGCTCGATATGGATATCCATCAGACTTTTTTCTTCCGATGTCGAATCGGCAAAGTTGTAGGCCTGATAGGCGAACAGACTCTTGCCGTACAGGTTGCGTTTTCGCATGGGGCTCATTTCACGGTACTCCTGAGCCGGAAGAACCTCTGCGGCCAGAATGACCGCCGCCGGAATCAGGTAGCGGATGATCGTCTTCATATTTTCCTCATTGTGAACCGTTCAAAGAGGCTCGGCGGCTAAAAATCGGCGCCCAGCGACCACAGGACCTGCATCTCTTTTTCGGTACGGTAAAAGTCGGTGGGCCAGGCAAAGTCGATGCGGAGCAAAAAGATGCCGAGATTGACGCGCATCCCCATGCCGATGGAGGCGAACAAGTCTTCGGCCCGGATCAAGCCGTTGGGAGCCGGTCCGAACAGCGCCAGGTCGCGGGCCCGCGTAACCGGGTCTCTGTCTTTTGCAGTACCGCTGCGATACAGGGAAAAGTGATCGCGTCGGTCCCAGGCAAAGCCGGTGTCGAGGAACAACGCGCCGCCGAGGTTGGCGAGCGTCATGGGCAGGGGGAAGCCGATCTGCAGATAGCGCACGAAGGGGAAACGGAATTCGAGGTTGCTCATCAGGAATCGGTTCCCTTCGAGGGCATAGTATGCAGCGCCCCGAAGCGGCATTTCGAACGAGGCAAAATAGATTTCCTCGATATGATCGACGCGGATGCCGCCGTTGTAGCGGTAGTTGATCCAATTGGGGGTGCCGCCGAGGAAGAACTTTTGCGGGTACTTGCCGAAACTGATGCCTCCGGCGGTGCGCAGGCTAAAGATGTAATCCGGCCGCAGGCGCCAGTAATGACGCCAATCGCCCCGCAGGGTGCTGAACTCGACGCCGTTTCGGCTGATCTGCGGACTGGCCGTCAACCCCACGCCCCAGCGGCCGCCGTTGGCCGGGCCGGTGTACCCCCAAACGGTGTTGTCCTTGGTGTAGGTGAGGTTGCCCAGCAGGAAGAAGCGATCCCGCGGCGAGAGGTAACCGCGGGCAATCAGCCAATCGACATAGTCATCCGGCAGATCCATGTAGGTTCGGCTGATGCCCATCAGCGTCATACCGCCTTCCACACGGGTGTAGCGGTTGAAGGGATTGGAAGCCATGAGGCTGATGCCGTAATTGCGGTCCCGCACCCAGCCGGCGTTGCCCGAATAGAAAAAGTAAGCGTTGTGGTAAAAGCCGCCCCCGACGTCGAGTCGGTTCTTGAGATAGTAGTAAGCGACGGCATAGTCGGCGTTTTTGAAATCGCCGTAGAGATTCAGCGCCATCATGATGCGGTGGTCGCCCAAAACGTCCGACAGCATGATGTTGGTGTAGCCTTGCGTGCCGAAAAACTGGTCGTAACCTACGGAGCCGTAGACCAGGTCGGGGGTAAAATGCACCTCATAGTCGGAAACCTTGTATTCGCCTGTCGGCAGCACATAGTCCGTGGAATCGAGAAAGACGCGCTTTTCTTCGAATTCGATCTGCCCTTGAGCAAAGCGCTCGTCGAAGACGAACGTGCGGTATTTATCGAGATCCTTGGACGGCTGAGCCGGCAGAGGCTCTTTCGGACGAGCTTTTTCGACCGGACGGTCCAAACTGAGGGCGAACTGTGTCGGCCGAACCGTCACGTCGCCCGCTTGGATGTCTAAAGGATTTCTGAGCACAAAGACATCATATCCTGCGAAATAGAAGGAGGTGAAGGCCAGGCGGTTGGCGCTGCCGCCCCAGCTCGGCAAATAGGCGCCGGTGACGACATTGGTGATCGGCCACTCTTCGCCGCCGTCG
>FWPV01009724.1_pt1 | contig 16135 bp, 17 predicted proteins | sample 2228371 | NCBI WGS metagenome assembly FWPV01 (sample SAMEA103939776, study PRJEB20133) | metagenome | reverse complement strand
TACACTCTATCCCCAGGGCTTGCCGCAGCTCCCCCAGGCCCCGGCGCAACTCGCGTACCTCTGCTTCCAGGGCTTCTACCCGGCTTTCTATCTCGCTCTTTTCCTCAACCTGGGTGGGGAGGGAGGGGGTTCCGGCCAGGAGGTGGGCGTAGCGCGTTTCACGCTCGCCGGGACGGCGTTCCAGGGGGGTTACCAGGGGTTGGGGGGCCAGGTTGACCAGGGCTTGCACCACGGCCTCGACTTCCTGGAGTGAAGCGAACTTGTGGTTCATGCTCTCGGCCCGGGCCCGCAGCTCGCCCAGGGTTTGCGGGCCGCGCAGCATCAGCAAGGCCATCACGATGGTGGCAGGGGGCTCGAGCTTGAACTCCCGATCCAAAAACTGCCGGTACTTGGGTGCGCGGGCGCCATGCTCGCGGAACATGCCGCACAGCCGTTTGCGCTGAAGGGAGTCCAAGGCCTCACGTACCTCGGCTTCGCTCAGCTGGGTGACCGGGTTGCGGTTATTTTTCTGGTTGGCCCCCAGCCGGATGGCGTTTTCGGTCATGGGGTAGTAGTCCGGGGTGGCGTACTGTTTTTCGATCAGGGTGCCCAGCACCCGCACTTCTGCGTCCGATAGCAGATTCACGTACAGGATTTTATCGCATTGGGCAGGACAATTTTGCGATCGATTGAAAACACGTCTTTGGGGCGTTACGTGGGCGTTAATTCGTTTTTTACCTCGAGGGTCTACACTGCTCTGACCATGAGCTCAACCGAGCATGTGGCCCAAATGGCCGCCACAGGAGATGCCCGCGCCCGCCGGTTATTACAGCAGACCCGCGAGCTGGCCGAGGCCGTGTGCAGCTGCGTGGGAGATCGCCGTTTTTTGTATCCCCTAATGGAGGCGGGTCTCAATAACAGGCTGGATTTACAACTGCTAAAGCAGAGCGCCGAGCGATGCTACCTTAGCCGCAGCCGGCTGGCGGAGTTGCTGGAGAGCTACAGCTGCTAAAACCACCCCCTGAGCCGAGGGTAGAGTGCCCGGTAGCGCTGGTAAGCCTCTTCGTAGGCTGCGCTTTGCGGGCTGGCGACCCGCAAGGGCGGCTCGGGGGAATCCGGCACCGTGCCCCCGATGGCCATGCCCCCCAGCAGGGCCGCTCCGCGGGCCGAGGCCGAGCGAACCGGGGCGGCCACCAGGGGGTGGCCCAGCACATCGGCCAGCAACTGCTGCCAGAAGGGTTCTGCGCTGCCTCCGCCGGCCAGGCGCAGCGGGGTACCGGGGGGCACCTCGAGGGCTTCCAAGCCTTCGCGCAGGCTAAAGGCCAGTCCCTCCAGGGCAGCCCGCGCCAGGTGGCCCCGGTGGTGGTGCCGCCCCAACCCAGCCCAGACCCCCCGGGCCTGGGGGTCGAGGTGGGGGGTGCGCTCGCCGGTCAGGTAGGGCAGGAAGGTAAGGCCCTCCGCGCCCGGCGGCACCGCGCGGGCCTCCCTGTAGAGCCCTTCCCAGTCCAGCCCCAGCAGGCTTCGCACCCATTCCAGGGCCAGCCCGGCGTTCTGCATGGCCGCCAGGGCATACCACTGCCCTGGCAGGGCAGCCCGGTAGAGGTGGGTGCGCAGGGTGGGGTCGGCTCGAGGGTGTCCCAACACCCAGGCCACCTGGGCCCCCGTGCCCACAGTCAGCTGGACCTCGCCTATCCCTACCCCACTTCCCAGCAAAGCCGCGGCGGTGTCCGCAGCCCCGGCAGCCACCGGGAGGCCCGCAGGCAGGCCCAGGGCCTCGGCGGCAGCAGGGGTCAGGTGGCCGGCCAGGCTGCCAGAGGGGATCAGGGGGGGCAGCAGGGTGGGGGAGAGGCCCAGGGCCCTTAGGGTTTCCAGGGCCCAGGTGTCGGCCTCGAGGTCGTACAGCAGGGTGCCTGAGGCATCGGAGGGTTCGGACAGGGCCCGGCCCGTCAGCCAGAGCCGCAGCCAGTCCTTGGGCTGCAAGGCCCAGCGCGCCGCGCGGTAGTTGGCTGGCTCGTGTTCCTTTAGCCACAGCAGGCTGGGGCCGGCCATCCCCACCGCCAGGGGGTTGGCCAGCCGTCGGCGCTGGGCTTCGGGCAGCCGGTGGTAGGCCCCAAGGGCTTCTTCCGAGCGCCCATCGGCCCAGAGAATGGCCGGGCGGAGAGGGGTTCCATCGGCCTGGGCCAGCACCACCCCGTGCATCTGGCCGGAAAGGCCCAGGGCCAGAACACGCTTACCCTGGGCCCCCACCACCGCTCGAGTTGCTGCCACCGCAGCCTGCCACCAGGCCTCTGGCTCGGACTCAGCCCAGCCCGGCTTAGGGGAAAGCACCGGGTAGCCCCGGCTGGCCTCGGCCAACACCTGGCCCTCCAGGCTCAGCAGCAGGGCTTTGCAGGAACCCGTACCCAGGTCGAGGCCCAGCAGCATTGCTAGTAGGCTAGCATCTCCGGGCTCAGTTCCTCGGGCAACCTGGCCCCGGTCATGACCGCTACGGCATCGGACATGCTGATGGTCTTGGGGTTGACCACCGCAGCCCGCTTGCCCAGGCGCTGAATGTGGATGCGGTCGGCAATTTCGAACACGTGGGGCATGTTGTGGCTGATGATGATGACCGGCAGGCCGTTGTCGCGCACCCGGCGGATGAGCTCGAGCACCATGTTGCCCTCCTTCACCCCCAGCGCGGCGGTGGGCTCGTCCATAATCACCACGTGCCGGGCGAAAGCTGCACTACGGGCTACCGCCACTCCCTGGCGCTGCCCCCCGGAGAGGGTCTCCACTGCCTGGTTCATGGAGCGGATGCCGATTTTGAGGTCCTGCATATCGGCGATGGCTTCCTCGAGCATTTTTTTCTTGTCAATCCAGCGCAGGAGCCGGGCTAACCAGCCTTTCCGTAGAATCTCCCGGCCCAGGAAGAGGTTTTCTGCAATGGTCATAGCTGGAGCAACCGCCAGGTCCTGATAAACCGTCTCGATGCCCGCCCGCCGAGCATCGATGGGGCTGCGGAAGTGCACCGGTTTGCCGTCCAGGAATATCTGGCCCGCATCGGGAATGATGGCTCCCGAAAGGGCCTTGATCAGGGTAGATTTACCCGCGCCGTTATCGCCGATGACTGCCAGAATCTCGCCTTCGCGCAGCTCGAAATCGGCGCCGTCCAGAGCGGTGACCTGGCCGTATCGCTTGACCAGACCGCGGGCCTCGAGTACCAGTCGGGGCCGGGGCGCAGCCTCCGGCTGAGGCTCGGGCAACACCCCAGGGCGAGGGGGAGTGGAAGGGGCAGGGTTGGGTTCCATCTAGCTCCTCCGTTTGGAAATCTGATCGGCGGTGACCGCCAGAATGACCAGAATGCCGGTGATGAGAACCTGGTAGACCGAGGAGACCCCGGTCAGGGTCAGGCCGTTGCGGAAGACCCCCACGATGATGGCCCCCAGCAGGGTGCCCAGAATCATGCCCCGCCCTCCAAACAGGCTGGTACCACCCAGCACCACCGCAGTGATGGTCTCCAGGTTCTCGGTCTGGCCAGCGTTGGGATCGGCCACACTGGTGCGGGAGATGAGCAGCCAGCCTGCAATGCCGTAGAAGAACCCGGCGATGGTGTAGGTGAGCAGCAGAACCCGCTGGGTGGGGATGCCCATCAGGCGGGCGGCTTCGGGGTTGTTGCCCACCGCGTAGAGGTGCCGGCCCGGGGCAGTCTCGCTCAGGAAAAACCAAACCAGCAGGTACAGCACAATCATCAGAACCACCCCGTAGGTGAGGACCGTCTCGCCGATGCGGAAGGTGTTGCCCCAGAAGAGGTGGGCGTCTGGCAGGCTGCTTACGGTCTGGGCCCGGGAGTAGATCTGGGTCAGGGCAAAAGCAATATTCATGGTGCCCAGGGTGACGATGAAGGGGGGCAGGCGAAAACGGGTGATTAAAAAACCATTCAAAAAGCCAAATGCAGTGGTGACGGCCATACCGCAAAGGATGGCCAGCAAGGGGGGTAGGCCCAGTTCCACCGCAAACTTAGCCATCACCATGGTGCCCAGAGCCATCACAAACCCCACCGAGAGGTCGATACCGGCAGTCAGGATAATCAGGGTCTGGCCGATAGCCAGCACAGCGACCACCGAGATTTGCTGCAAAATCAGGGAAAAGTTCTGCCCGGTTAGAAAGCGGTCGGACTGGAGGCTAAAAAAAACTACGGCCAGAAAAAGTGCTACCAGTGGACCCAGAATGCTCAGGCTAGGGAGCCGTTCCAGGAAGCTGCCGGGCCTTTGGGTGGTACCGGATTGCTCTTGTGCCATGTGAACCTCGAGGTTTTAGTTCCTTATTTTTCACTTTTATACTATCTGGTGAATCGAACCCGAAAGGGGGGTGGTGGGGCCTCTCCCACCACCCGCCCAACGCCTGGCCTCACTGGCCCCAGCAGTTTTCCAGGCCGTACTTAACGTCCTTGCTGGCGACCCCTGCTATGGGGGTTTTAGCGATCAGCTCGACCCCGGTATCCACGTAACCCTGGGCCTTCTTGCCGGTTTTGGCGTATTCGACCCCAGCCTGCACACCCATGGCTGCCATGCGCAGGGGGTACTGCTGGGAGGTAGCTGCGATGACGCCCCGATCCACGTTGCGCACACCCTCACAGCCACCGTCCACCGATACGATCATCACGCTTTTCTCCTTGCCGGCAGCCCGCAAAGCCTGGTAAGCCCCGGCGGCGGCAGGTTCGTTGATGGTGTAGACCAGGTTGATGTTGGGGTTTCTCTGCAGGCAGTTCTCCATGGCCGTCTGACCCTTGGCCCGGTCGCCGAAAGTGTCGGCCATGCAGACCACCTCGGCTGGCTTGGCCAGTTCGTTGCTTTCAGGCCCTAAGCTTTGCAGCCCCAGCCCCTTCAGGAAGCCGTTGTGCCGCTGAGCCCCCACCGGGTGGCCGGGGAACAGGTCGAGGGTGGCAATCACCAGGGGCTTGCCCCGCATGGCGGCCCTGGCATAAGCACCAATGAGCTCACCGGCCTTGTAGTTGTTGGTTGCGAAGAGCGCGTCTACTGCACTGGCCGGATCGGTGGGGCTATCCAGGGCAATCACCTGAACCCCCGCAGCCTGAGCCTTCTTGATGGCGGGGATGATGGCCTTGGCATCGCTGGGGGTAATCAGGATGGTGTTGACCCCCGCCGCCACCATGTTCTCGATGGCTGCAACCTGCCCCGCGTTGTCGCCATCGGTTTTGCCAGCGGCACTGATGAACCGGGCCCCCAACTTTTGAGCCTCCTTGCTGGCTCCTTCCTTCATCTTGACGAAGAAGGGGTTGGACTCGGTCTTGGTGATAAGCCCAATGTAGGGGGTCTTGTTTTGTGCGGTAACCAGTCCCAGTGCTGCCACACCTGCTACCAACAAACCTGCGATGACCACTGTTTTGCGCATGATTCCTCCTCGAGAAAAAAAGACTTCTTGCCAGATCGCCTTGCTTTTCTAGTGCTTCTGCCTCCTTCTTCCGAGCCCTTTGCTCAAACCGCCCGGTGGGGCGGTGGACTCCCGTACGATGAAGGTGGTGTCCAGGCGGATGCTGGTAGGCAAAGCAGCCTGTCCCCGGCTGAGCGAGCTAAGCAGGGTCTCGCAGGCCAGGAAGCCCAGCTCGTAGGTGGGCTGGGCCACCACGGTGAGGGCTGGGTGCATGGTGGCAGCCCAGCGGGAATCGTCGAAGCCCACGATGGATAGCTCTTCCGGGATGCGAATGCCCAGTTCGCGCACGGCCAGCACCGCACCCACGGTCATCTCGTTGTTGCCCACAAACAGAGCGGTGGGCCGTTCTTCTTTAGGAAGGGAGAGCAAAGCCAGAGCAGCCCGGCGGCCGTCCTCCTCGCGGTGGTTGCCTGGTAGAACCAGTTCCTCGCAGTAGGGGATTCCGGCGGCCAGCAGCGCCTCGCGGTAGCCCTGGTGGCGTTCAACAGCAGTAGAGATGTCCAGCCGTCCAACAATCATGCCGATGCGTCGGTGGCCCAGTCCAATCAGGTGCTGCACGGCGGTTTTAGCTCCCCCAACGTTGTCCACCATCACTGTGCGTACCCCTGGGGTTCCGCTGCTACGGTCAAGTTCGACAATGGGCAGCTTGGGTACCAGCTTGAGATTTTCCTTGGCTCTGGGGCTTGGCACAATCAGGAGCCCCTGGGGCAGGTGCCCACGCAGCACGTTGAGGGCACGCTGTTCTTTTTCAGAGTCTTCATCGGTATTGAAGAGGAAGACGGTGTAATTGTGTTTCTCGGCGGCGTCCTGTACCCCTTTGGCCAGGGTGGCATGAAAGGGGTTGAGGATGTCGGTGATGATCAGGCCCAGGGTGCGGCTACTGCGCTGGCGCAGGCTGCGGGCCAGCTGGTTGGGCTGGTAGCCCAGCTCTCGGGCTGCTTGCAGAATACGTTCACGGGTGGCCTCGGCTACCATATCCGGGCGAGACAAGGCTCGGGAGACGGTCGCGGTAGAGACCTGGGCGTGCTTGGCGACATCCTCGAGATTAATCATATGCAATCGTTTGCATCAACCCGATATCAATAAACGCGACGAGACCAAAGACTTTGAAACACACGGACTTTTGCTGTCGGCGTATATTGCAATCGTTTGCAGACTTTACGAGCTATATTGATAGCACAGTCTGTCAAAAAATGCAAGAGCCTTCCTCGAGCCCTCGAGCCCTTGCGAAAGACCCTGTTCTGTTGCGAATCTAGAGGCTACTTTTGAATAAGACCTTCTGTGAAAAATGCTGCAAGGAAGCCTGGGTCAAATAACCCAACCCCTGCTGAACAGGCATGTCATACTACCAATACACTTTGGAGCGACGCAGTGGCCCATTGGACGATGTATCTCGAGGGGAGATACCATTCAGACCCAAACTACTTCAAAGCCACGGCGGGGTCTCTGAAGGAGCTGGACAGGCAGCGGCTCGAGGGGAGCCGCGCCTTCCTTTTGGGGCTTAACCCAGATAAGCAATTAGTCGCCCCAGGGCAATCACTGCAACCCAGACCACCAGCGAGACGAGGGCGGCCAGCCTGGCGGCAAGGGGTGGGCCTACACCTTGGTTCCAATGCTGCACATTGCGCCCAACGCGGGTGTGAAAAACCCAGGCGTTCAGCCCGGCCAGACCAATCAGGGCCATCTTGCCCAGAAATATCGGGCTGACCCCAATGCTTTGGGCGTCGGGCAACAGCAATAAAAAACCACTAGGGGCTGCCAGAGCAAAGCCGACCCAGGCTACCGGGAGCAGGTGAGCCGCCATCTGCTGCACCGGAATTTGCCTGGATATGCCCAAAAGCCGAAGGTCGAACAGGGCCGCAGCCCCCACCAAGGCACAAAATCCCAGGATGTGAAGAATTTCTACCGCAGGATAGAGCCACTCCGACTGGCGCATGGCCAGCGCAACCGGGGTGGCATGAAGCCACCCCAGCCAGGCTAGCCAGGCTTCTTGCATCAGCGCAGCTCAATCGTTTGGCCGTCCACAATAATGCGTTCGGCCCGCATCTCCTCGCGCTCAGTTCGGTGGGGGTAGCCTACCACGGTGACCCGCGCCCCCACCTTGAGGCTGCCGCTAGGCAGTCCCCTGGCCTCCATCCTCGAGGGCGGGGCCAGCACCACGTACCACTTGCGCTGCATCATCAGGCCGGTGGGTGGAACCTCAATCCAGATGGTGGCATGGGGGAACTCGAAGGTCACTTCGGTGATGGTACCGGTGGCCTGAAACATGCGGCTGGCATCGTAGCTGCTCCAGCCGTGATGGGCCAGGGCCAGGCCCATCAACAACACCGCAGCGAACCAGGTCTTCTTCATAAGCCCTCCTTTTTAAGGCAACAACGCTGCTTCTTATGTTCAGGGACAACAGTGCTGGACTGTGTAGGAGGGGTTACGCTATGTGGATTTTTTGAGAAGCCCAGCCCTCGGGTTAAACGGGAAAATCGCCCATTGCCTTCCGCTATTCACCGCAGTATCGTTGCTGCGAAATGCCAAAGGCATCGAAGCAAAAAACCCCTGATTGATTGGAAGTGATTGGCCCGAATTCTATGTGACCGGCTCACTCTACCTGCTCGGCAGGGAAGCGCCGACTGGGGTTCACATATTCTTCCTGGGCGGCGATGAGCTGAATTTCGCGGGTGTTCATTTGATGGGTAAGGAGCAGCATGTTGTACATGGCCGAGACTGCATTCTCCAGGCTGAGCGCAACATCGCCGGTCTGGAGGTAATGGCCCAAAAACAAAGCTGCAATGGCATCGCCGGTGCCGTTGCGAGGGGGCTCGAGGGGAATGCGGGGAGTGCGCACCAGCCACGCACCGCCATCGGCTACCGCCAGGGTCTCGATACTGCCCTCAGGGGCGCCTTCGCGTAGCATGCTGGTTACGACCACAATGCGCGGGCCGCCCTGGTGAATGTGGGCGCGAACAATGTGGGCTGCCTCCAGCACCTCCCGCAGAGTTTTGGCCGAAAGCTCGGTAAGCAATTCCAGCTCGAACTGGTTGGGGGTGATGATATCGGCCTGGGGCAACACCTGATGCTTTATGATCTCGGGAATCTCGGGCCGCACGAAAAGACCCCGTCCCTCGTCGCCCATCACCGGGTCGCAGCAGAACAGTGCTTTGGGATTGAGCTGGCGCACCCTGGTCAGGGCCGACAGAATGGCCTCGGCAGTGCCGCCGCTGCCCATGTAACCCGATAGCACGGCATCGCACTGGCCCAGCACATCGCGCTCGGCGATGCCTTCGACCACTGCTGTGAGGTGCTCTGGCGGCATGATCATGCCCTTCCACTGCCCGTAGCCGGTGTGGTTGGAAAACTGCACGGTGTGAACGGCCCAGACCTCGAAGCCCATGCGCTGCAGAGGAAAAACCGCAGCGGCATTGCCGGCGTGACCATAAGAAACCCAGCTTTGAATGGAGAGAATATTGCAGGGCGGTTGCATGGGGGCAGTCTATCGTACTCTTGACACCAAACGGCAGGGAACGGGCTGGATGGGCGTGTTTATTGCTATCCGAGGGTTTTGAGGGCCAGCCGGTAGGTCTGGGCATGTCCTGCAACGGTCATCTGGGAATTGCGGTTATAGCCACCGCCCATGACCACCACCAGGGGTACATGGGCTCGTTTTGCGTGCGCGAATACCTGCCGATCCCGCGCGGCCAGCCCCTGCATACTGAGCCCCAATCGGCCAAAACGGTCGTTTTGCAGCACATCCACTCCAGCGTTGAAAAAGACCAGATCGGGCTTATGGGCGAAGGCCTGTTCCAGGGCGGGCTCGAGCGCCTCCAGGTACGCTGCATCGCCGGTCGTGTCGGGGAGCCCCACATCCAGGTCGCTCTGCTCTTTTTTGAGCGGATAGTTGCGCTCGGCGTGGACCGAGAGCGTGAAAACAGATGGGTCGTGCTGGAAAAAAACTGCGGTGCCGTTGCCCTGGTGGGCGTCCAGATCTACGACCAATGCCTGACCTCGCCAACCTCTGGCTCGCAAATGAGCGATGGCCACGGCCACGTCGTTAAAAAGACAGTAGCCCTCGGCCCGGTCTGGATAAGCATGGTGGGTTCCTCCAGCCAGGTTGAGGCCCAGGCCGGTTTCCAGGGCATCCTGGGTGGCGGCCAGGGTGCCTCCGGCGGCGTGGAGGGCCCGCGTCAACAGGCTCTGGCTCCAGGGCAGTCCTACCCGGTGGGCTTCCTGGCGACTCAGTCCATCCAAGCGCAGCTTGAGCAGGTAATCGTGCGAGTGGGCCAGAGCCAGGGTCTCCCAGGTAATGGCGGGAGCTGCCTGGATGTTCAGTTCGTCCCGAAGTGCCTCGGCCACCCCACCGTACTTGTACCTGGGAAAGGGGTGATATTCGGGCAGCTCGAGGATGCAGTGAGAGGTGGAATAGGCAGGCCGCATTCCCACTCAAGTTGCCACAAAAACCTTTAGCCTTGTGTGGCTTGGGTGGAAGAAAAAGCTTAATCTTGTAAACGCTTCAATAACTTTTGCACAACTGGCAGTTACCTTAAAGTTGCTTAGCCTCGAGCCACCCCTGCTCATAAGGTTCCCATTGGAACCCCTCGAGGCTAAGCCAAAATACCTGGCGCTTTATTTCCTTCGCACTCTGGCCAGGAACTCCATTCCCAGCCCCCCACCGCACGGGGGGTTTATTATTTGGGTTTCTTGCCGACGGTAGACGTTAGCAAAGGAAGGCCATGTACAGCGGTAGCTTTCGCAGATTGCATCGCTTAGGCTAGAACGGCTCCTTTGCACCCTTCATAAAAGTTGCCACCCATCTGGGCGGCAACTGTTTTGTGAGGGCAAAAGGGTTCTGGATGCTAGAGGACTCTTCCGTTACCAGGAGTGCTCTAAAGCGTGTCGAGTTGGGCCCGCAAAGCCTGCGCCCGCTCGCGCAAGGGAGTGGGCTGAGGGTTTTCTTGCTCGAACTGCATGATGGCCCTGGGATGGATGTGGTGCTCATCGGGGTTGCCAAACAGCGAGTTGAGCAGTGCGAACTCTTCCTGCGAACGCAGCGAGGCATCCTCGCGGAACATGTTGAGGTAGGTCCAGGTGAACTGTGGCTCGCTGACTGCGCCGCTTAGATAGGCATCCAGGAGGCGCTTGTAGGGCTCGAGGTTGCTTTTGCCGCCCGTTTGTGGGTTTTCGACCTTCACATCGGGAAGGTATTGCCTGAACAGGTGCTCGAGGTTCTCGAGGGTAATGTCCCAGTTGTTCAGCTCAAACAGCGGCTGGCCATTGCGGAAGAGAATGATCTGTGGCGAGTGGTGCACAATGCCGGTGCGCTCGGCCACACGGTTGGAGGCCGGGCGATCCTCAACGACCTTGATGATGCCTACCGGAATTTCGGGCCGTTCCCGCAGCATTTTCTCCACGTTGCCCCATCCCTGCATGGTCTTGTGGCAGGTGCCTGCTTTGAATATCGCCGTGACCGGCTGGCTTTCGATGAACAGGTCGGCTTCTTCGGGGGTGGTGATGGCGTACATGCGCTCTCTCATGGCCTAAAGTCTAGCGGCAGATGTTGCACACAAACGTTAGCCGGAACACTGCCACAATAGCCATGCTGCTTCCGGGTCAGGGAACTGGTTTCGGCCTGACATGCGGTAAGGGCTTACAATTTCCTTTTACCCGTGGCTTGCTCGGCGCTTTCGCTGGGAACCAATGGGCGGCCCTCCAGCGCTGTCGAAAGCACGATGGTCGAGGTGATGCGGGCTACGCCTGGAACTGCTTTGATGCGGTAAATCAGGGCTTCCAGGGTTTTGGTATCAACGGTGCGCACTTTGAGTAACAGGTCGTTTTCTCCGGCGATGCTGTGCATTTCCTCGATCTGATAGAACTGCTCGAGGCGGGGCTGAATTTCCCTGCCGGTGTAGTTGTTGTCCAGGCGAATGGCTACAAAAGCAGTCAGCTTGAGACCCAGGGCTTCGGGTTCAACCTGAATTTTGTACGCCCGGATGACCCCTTTGCGCTCGAGTTTCCTAACCCGATCGTGTACCGCTGCCGGAGAAAGCCCGACCCGATGGCCAATTTCGGCATAGGAGAGGCGGCTTTCTTTTTGTAGCTCGAGCAGAATAGCTTTATCGCGCGTATCTAGCTGAACCATATTCGGTATCATAGCAAAACAACCAACAATATATGGACAAAGAGATTTATGTACGCATATAGTTAGGTTATTCCCCTGTGTTGGGGAATACCTCCTGACCCTCAGCCTGAGCCGTGGCCTGTCATCCTCCGCAGGCGAGCTTTAGCCAACTCTTGATCCTGGCTCAGGTTGAGTTTTTCTGGGTTTCCTGGTTTGAAAGGGGCTTCATGTCCACAACTGCCTTGCTGCTGATAGACATCCAACAAGGGCTCGACGATAGCGCCTACTGGGGTGAGCGCAACAACCCCCAGTTTGAAGGCAATGTGGCCGATTTGCTAGATGGATTTCGGTCGGCCGGTAGGCCGGTTCTGCACGTCCAGCACCACTCGCTTCGTTCCACCTCGCCGCTTCGTCCCGGTCAGCCCGGCCACGATTTCAAGCCAGAGGCCCGTCCCCTGGACGGGGAACCCATTTTTGCGAAAACCGTCAACAGTGCTTTTATCGGTACCGACCTCGAGGCCTACCTGCACCAAAAGGGCATCACCCGACTGGTAGTAGCCGGTCTGACCACCGACCACTGCGTCTCCACCACGGTGCGCATGGCCGGCAACCTGGGCTTCGAGGTGTGGCTGATAGGCGATGCCTGCGCTACCTTTGACAGGAAAACCCAGGGCAAGATGATTCCAGCCGAGCAGATACACCAGGTGCATCTGGTCAGCCTGGACGGAGAGTTCTGCACTGTGGTCAGCACCCAGGAGGTGTTGGGCAAGGAATGGCCATGAGTCCTTCCACTGCCCCTGGGTATGCCTCCCGCCCTGGCGCTCAGGTGCTGGTGGTGGGTTCCCTGTTGACGCTCTATTTCATCTGGGGCTCGACCTATCTGGCCATCCACTATGCCGTGCAGGGCTTCCCCCCATTTCTGGGCAGTGCCCTTCGCTTCTTGGTAGCGGGTGGCGTGTTGTTTGTTTTTTTGCGCTGGCGGGGGATGCCTGCTCCTACCCTTGCCGAGTGGGGAGGCGCCGCCAGGGTGGGCATCCTGCTGATGGGCGGTGGCATGGGTGGGGTGATGATGGCTTCCTCGTTGGGGGTGGCCTCGAGCCTCACCGCCATTTTCCCCGCCGCCACCCCCTTGCTGGTGGTGTTGTTCTCGGGGATCTGGGGCCAGTGGCCGCGCCGAACCGAGTGGATCGGTCTACTGGTGGGGTTTGCTGGGGTTGTGCTGCTCTCACTGGAAGGTTCCTTGCGTTCCAACCCCGCTGCCACCCTGATTCTGGCCTGTGCGCCGTTGTGCTGGGCCTTTGGCACGGCCTGGAGCCGCCACCTCACCCTGCCGGGAGGGCTGATGGCTTCGGCCACCCAGATGCTCAGTGGCGGCCTGTTTTTGCTGGGGATGAGCCTGGCGCTGGGCGAGCGTATCACCCAGATGCCCAGCCCGAGCTCCATCCTGGCGCTGTTTTACCTCACGCTGTTCGGGTCTCTGATTGCCTACAGCGCTTTCACTTACTTGCTCGACAACGTGCGCCCGGCCCTGGCCACCAGCTATGCCTATGTGAACCCGGTGGTCGCGGTGATTCTGGGCGTGCTTATTGTCCACGAGCAGCTTGACATCTACACTTTTATCGCCCTGCCCATCATCCTTTTGGGGGTGGCGCTGGTTGCGATGGCGCGGAAGTGAGTACAATCCAGCATGCCCTTTTCCCTGACCCCACACCCTATCGTCCAGGCTCCCATGGCCGGAGGGGCCACCACGCCCGAACTGGTGGCCGCGGTCTCCAATGCCGGCGGACTGGGTTCGCTGGCGGGGGTGTTGTTGCCCCCCGACAGGCTTCGCGAAGAAATCCGCGCAATTCGCACCCGGACAGCCAGACCCTTCAACGTCAATTTGTTCGTGCTAAAGCCCGTGCAGTCCACATCGGAAGAACTGCGGGTCGCGATGGAGCGGCTGCAACCCATCCGGGCCGAGCTGGGGTTGCCCCCGGCCACCGTGCCCAGCAAGTTTAGCGAGGACTTTGAAGCACAGTTGGAAGTGTTGATCGAAGAAAAGCCCCCGGTGGTGAGTTTTCATTTCGATCTGGTATCGGCCCAGGCGGTGGAACGCTTGCACCAGGCGGGGTGCCAGGTCATCGGTACCGCCACTAATGTGGCCGAGGCGAAAGCCTGGGAAGAGGCCGGAGCCGATTATGTTTGTGCCCAGGGAGCCGAGGCCGGGGGGCACCGGGGTACTTTTATTGGCCCCTTCGAGCAGTCCATGACCGGAACCATGGCCCTGGTGCCCCAGGTTGCAGATACAGTGCGGGTTCCGGTGATTGCCGCCGGTGGCATCATGGACGGGCGGGGCATTGCGGCGGCCCTTCTGCTGGGGGCCAGCGCGGTGCAGATGGGAACCGCCTTCCTGACCTGCTTGGAGTCGGGGATTCACCCCTTGTACAAGCAGGCCCTGTTACAGGCGCAGGGCGACTCCACGGTGGTGACACGAACCTTTTCGGGGCGGCAGGCCAGGGGTTTGCGCAACGCTTTTATCGAACGGATGCAGCCCTACGAAGCCCTGGTGCCGCCTTACCCCATTCAGAATGCCCTCACCAGCGAGATTCGCCAGGCTGCTGCTAAAGCCGGCCAGCCCCAGTTCATGTCGCTATGGGCTGGGCAGGCTGTCGGCCTGTGCCGTACCCTGCCCGCGGCCAGGCTGGTGGAAACCTTGATGCAAGAGACCCATGCAGCCCTGCGCCAGGCCCAGAGGAATCAGGAGCATGACTAAACTCTTCTATGGCTGGATTGTGGTTGCGGTGGCGGTCATCGCTACCCTGATTGCTGCTGGCCACCGCTCGGTGCCAGGGGCGCTGATTCAGCCCCTGCACGACGGCACCGGCTGGCCCATCCAGAGCATTTCTTTTGCGACTGCAATTGGCCTGGTGCTGTTTGGCCTGGGTGCGCCCTTGAGCGGCTACCTGATGGATCGCTTTGGCCCCAGGCGCATCACCCTTTTCGGTCTGGGCCTGATGACCTCGAGCATGGCCCTGAGCGCCCTGATGACCCAGGTCTGGCAACTCAACCTGATCTGGGGGGTGTTGAGCGGTGTAGCGACCGGGGTGGTGGGCGGGGTGCTGGGTGCAACCGTTGCAAACCGCTGGTTTATAGAGCACCGGGGTCTGGTGACGGGCATTTTTGGGGCCGCGACCTCGGCGGGTCAACTTATCTTCATCCCGGCGCTGGTGTTTTGGGCCAGCGGACTGGGCTGGCGCGAGGCCAGTTGGATGATGGCAGCGGTCTCGCTGCTAGCCCTGATACCGGTGTTTTTCTTCATGAAGGACAGCCCTGCCGAGATCGGGCAGCGGGCCCTGGGTGCGGCGCCTGGTTCAGCCCCCATGAAAATTACAGCCGACCCCGGCATCCTGGGCAGGGCCCTGCGCTCCCCCACCTTCGGGTTGCTGGCGGCAACCTTTTTTATCTGCGGTGCGACCTCCAACGGTTTGATCGGGGTGCACTTCATCCCCTATGCGGTCTCGTGCGGCCTGACCTCCACCACCGCTTCGGGCATTCTGGCTGTGATGGGTGCGATGAACTTCGTGGGCACCCTGGCCTCGGGCTACCTCACCGACCGCTACGACCCCCGCGTGCTGCTGAGCATCTACTATGGCTTTCGGGGCATCTCGCTATTGTTCTTACCCTTTGCCACCACCCCCGAGACCCTGTTCTTTTTTGCCATTTTGTTTGGCCTGGACTACATTGCCACTGTGCCCCCCACGGTAGCACTGGTAGCCGACAACTTCGGGCGACAGAATGTGGGCACAGTGTATGGCTGGGTGTTTGCTGCCCACCAACTCGGTGCGGCAGTAGCAGCCTGGGCGGGCGGGGTTGCCCGCGACGGGCTGGGCGAGTACAACCTGGCTTTCTTGCTGGCCGGAGCACTGGGCCTTGCTGCTGCGTTGCTTTCGCTGGGCATCCTCAGGCCCCCCAAGCTGACTGCGGCCCGTGAATAAACGCCGAGCAGGATTTGCTGACAAGCCTTCCTTGCTGCATGACAAATCTCGCTCGAGGGTCTGTAGGCAGACTCGGGTCGGTGGGCCGTTCGCAGGGTCGGGTGGTCATCTGCCCCTCATCCCAGATCCTCGAGTCTTGGACAGCCCCCTCGTCCCAGCCGTTCGAGAACGCTACGGCATTGAGCGAAGCTTGGTACAAATACCTGAAAGTCAGGCAAAAAGCATTCAAAGAATTCCAGCCCGACGCGCTGGCGGATTTGGAGGCGCTCGAGGGTGGAAGCCGGTTTGGCTGGTTAAATAAAAAACCCGCCCTGAAGGGCGGGTATTGAATCTCGAGCGGCAGGTTAGGCGAGTTTTCGCTTACGCGAATGTCTGGTTCGGCTACGATGGCCGCCAGATTTGCGCCGTGGGCGGCGCAAAGTAACTCCTTAGAAAGGAGGTGATCCAACCGCACCTTCCGGTACAGTTACCTTGTTACGACTTAGCCCCAGTCATGAGCCTTACCCTAGGCGCCTGCCTGTGGCTCCCGGCGACTTCAGGCAAAACCCACTCCCATGGCTTGACGGGCGGTGTGTACAAGGCCCGGGAACGTATTCACCGCGACATGGCTGATTCGCGATTACTAGCGATTCCAGCTTCATGG
>FWPV01009723.1_pt1 | contig 16135 bp, 16 predicted proteins | sample 2228371 | NCBI WGS metagenome assembly FWPV01 (sample SAMEA103939776, study PRJEB20133) | metagenome | reverse complement strand
GGAGAGAAGGCCAGCATCACCGCCCCGATCACCACGTTGGAGAGGGGACCAGCGGCAGAAATGGCCAGCTCTTTGCGCGGTTCCTCCGGGATCTCCTCCATCGCCGCTACGCCTCCTATGGGCAGGAGGGTGATGCTGCGCACAGCCACGCCGTAATGCTGGGCGACCCTAGAATGGGTCAGTTCGTGGATCACTACGAGGGCAAACAGGAGTACGACGAGGAGCACGCCATAGAGGGCGCCAAGCACACCTCCCGGTCCTTGGACTACACCCCAGATATAGGCAAAATAAGCGACAATAAAAGCGAACGTCACGTGGACGCGCACGTCGATACCGAAGGCTCGGAAGATTTTGAAAGAGAGTCGCATCGGGCTGCTTTTTCCCCGTTCCGGCCGGAGTGAAACTCGGCTCCGAGCAGCAGCCCGGCCGACTGCCGACGGGAGTGGCGGGGCGGCGTGAAACCCGGCTCGCTCCGAGCTCGGTTTGCGCGAGCGTCCGCGGGGAGATATCAAGAAAAAGGCTTAGAGAAACGCGACCGAGAGGGTAGGTCCTGCAGTGGAAGCGAAGAACAAGCCCCCCCGCTCTCAGCCTGGCGGACCGCAGAGCCGGGGCCTAGACAGTGTGTTTTTCGAGATGCTGAGAACGGAAAGGGTCACGCGGATGGGAAGGACCGTGTTCCGCCCCAACGCGGACGTCTACTTCGACAGTCGCAAAGACGCTGTGGTCGTCAGATTCGACCTGGCCGGGATCGACCCCCAGCAGGTGGACCTAGAGGTGGACGAGACCGCCCTGCGCATATCCGGGGTCCGCTCCGACCAGCGGCATCGCGACGCCGTCTATCACCAGGTAGAGATCGTCTACGGTCCCTTTGAACGGGTCGTGCCTCTTCCTTCGGGCATCGATCCCGGTCGCGCCACAGCCGACTACTCTCATGGCTACCTGGAGGTCGTCCTGCCCATGAAACCGCGGCCGGAGCGCAAGCGGATCGCCATCGAGCAGAAAGAGGAACGACCGGGAGGGGAGTGCCGATGAGCGAGCACGAGACCGGCAAGGGTCCCTTCCTGGGCGAGCTGGAGGAGGACCAGAACCGAAGTCTCTCCGCAGCCGGGACCGACTTCATCCTGGTCTCCCGAGAGGAAGGTACTGAGGCTCAGGAAGCGAAGCCCATGACTCTTCCCATCCTGCCTCTCAAGGACACGGTCGTCTTCCCTGACACCATGATGCCCCTGGCAGTAGGGCAGCCGCGTTCGATCGCTTTGATCGATGACATCCTGCGGGGGGACCGCCAGGTGGGTCTGGTGGCAGCCAAGAGCGCGGAGATCGAGGTCCCCGGCCCAGAGGACGTGCATCGCGTGGGGGTGCTCAGCACCATCCAGAAGATGGTCAAAGCGCCGGACGGCACTCTGCGCATCATAGCCCAGGGAGTGAAACGCATCGTCATAGAGCGTTTCGTGGCTGAGCAACCCTACCTGGTAGCCGAGGTACGCGACCTGCCCGACAAAGTGACTCCGGGGACGGAGCTGGAGGCTCTCCAGCGCAACCTGGTCGCCGTCTATACCCGCATCATCCAGTTGGTGCCCTATCTCCCGGACGAGTTGGAGATGGCTGCCGCCAATATTGAAGACCCGGCAGCCCTGGGCTACTTCATCGCCTCCACTATGAGGCTGAAGACCGAGGAGAAGCAGGAGCTGCTTGAGGAGGTGGACGTCTCCAAGCGCCTTCGCCGGCTCACAGCCCTCATGAACCGAGAGCTTGAGGTCCTGGAACTGGGCAGCAAGATCCAGAACCAGGTGCAGTCGGAGATGGAGAAAAGCCAGCGGGAATACGTGCTCCGACAGCAACTCAAAGCCATCCAGGCGGAGTTGGGTGAGGTGGACGAGACCCAGGCCGAGATCAACGAGCTGCAGGAGCGCATCGAAAAGGCGGCTTTGCCCGAAGAGGTGGACAAGCAGGCCCGGCGCGAGCTCGACCGCCTGTCCAAGCTGCCCCCGGCAGCGGCTGAATATGGGGTCATCCGCACCTACCTGGACTGGATCCTGTCCCTGCCCTGGTCGGTGACCACCACTGACAACCTGGACATCGCCCATGCGCGGGCAGTCCTCGACGAGGACCACTACGACCTCGAGGATGTCAAGGACCGCATTCTCGAGTTTCTCGCCGTCCAAAAGTTGAAGAGCGAGGTCACCGGTCCCATCCTCTGCTTCGTCGGTCCACCCGGGGTAGGCAAGACCAGCCTCGGCAAGAGCATCGCCCGCGCCATGGGACGCAAGTTCATCCGCATCAGCGTCGGCGGGGTCCGGGACGAGTCCGAGATCAGAGGCCATCGCCGCACTTACGTGGGAGCGATGCCCGGGACTATCATCCGCGCCATCCGCGATGCCGGCAGCAGCAACCCGGTCTTTATGATCGACGAGATCGACAAGATGGGCGCCGACTGGCGGGGAGACCCCTCCAGCGCCATGCTGGAAGTCCTCGACCCGGAGCAGAACGCTACTTTCCGCGACCATTACCTGGATCTGCCGTTCGACCTCTCCCGGGTCATGTTCGTGTGCACGGCCAACATGCTCGATACCATCCCGGGCCCCTTGCGGGACCGCATGGAGATCATCTCTATCGCCGGCTACACAGAAGAAGACAAGCTGCACATAGCCCGCCGCTATCTCTTGCCGCGGCAGCGGGAGCGGAACGGTCTGAAGGAGAACCAACTCACCATCACCGACGAGGCGCTGCGGCTCATCATCGAGAACTACACCCACGAAGCCGGCGTGCGCAATCTGGAGCGACAGATCGGCACCATCTGTCGCAAGTTCGCCCGCATGGTCGCCGAAGAGGGGCGACGGCGCATGACGGTCACCGAGAAGGATGTGGTCAAGTTCCTGGGTCGCCAACGGGTCTTCCGAGAGACCAAACGGCGCACCAGCGAGCCGGGGGTGTCCACGGGCTTGGCTTGGACCCCCGCTGGCGGCGACATCCTCTTCATCGAGGCCAGGGCTATGCCCGGCAGTGGGCGCCTCATCCTGACCGGCCAGCTGGGGGACGTCATGAAAGAGTCCGCTCAGGCCGCTCTCACGTACGTGCGCAGCATCTCAGAGCGGCTGGAAGCCGAACCGGATTTCTTCCAGAAACACGACATCCACGTCCACGTGCCTGCGGGAGCCATACCGAAGGATGGCCCCTCAGCCGGAGTGGCTATGGCGGTAGCGCTGGCCAGTATGGTCTCGGGCAGGCCGGTCGACCCCGATGCGGCCATGACCGGCGAGATCACGCTCACCGGTCAGGTGCTGCCGGTGGGAGGCATCAAAGAAAAGGTATTAGCCGCCCGAGCCGCGGGTATCGCGAAGGTCTTCCTGCCCGACCGCAACCAGGCTGATGTGCAGGAGATCCGCGAAGAAGACCTGCTCAAGGGGCTCCGCATCAACTACGTGAAGCATGTCGATGAGGTGCTGGCCAAGACGCTCACCCGCAGACCCAGGAGGGGAGCGGTCAAGAATGGCGTCACTGACACCAAGTAGGCTGTGGGATCCGGCCGAGCGTGGACTAGCCTATCGAGAGTTGGAACACCCGGCCGATCTGTGGCTCGAAATCTGGGGAAAGGATGTCGACCAGCTGTTTGAGAACGCCCTGTTCGCCCTTTACGACGAGCTGGCTGAGCTAACCGGGTTCGAGCCACGGGAACAGGTGACGCTGACCGGGGCAGGCTCTGACCTGGCTCAGGCTCTACGTGAGTTGCTGGCTGAAGCTCTCTACCGCTTTGACACCGAGCGCTTCGTGGCTAGAGCGGGTAGGGTGCGAGTCACCGCCAACCAACAGGTCGACGCGGTGGCAGTGCTCTGGGGGGAGAAGGCCCACCCTGCACGGCATGTCCTGACCACCGAGATAAAGGCCGTCACCTATCACCTCCTTGCGGTGGAAAAACGGCCCGAGGGAGACCCCGGAGGGGATTGGCGAGCCACCGTCCTCTTCGACATCTAGAGGGAGGTTCGAGGACCATGGAAAAGAAAGACTTGAACCGTCTCGATGAATGGACCTGGGAATTGCCCCAGCGGGGAGGCATGCGCGTCCCCGGACGCATCTACGCCGATGACGAGTTGATCGAACAAGTCCTGCAAGACCAAAGCCTGACCCAGGTAGCCAACGTGGCCCATCTTCCCGGCATCCTGTGCTGCTCGCTGGCCATGCCCGACATCCACTTCGGCTACGGCTTCCCCATCGGCGGAGTAGCGGCCTTTGCGGTGGAAGAGGGTGTGGTATCCCCCGGGGGAGTGGGGTACGACATCAACTGCGGCTGCCGTTTGCTCGCCACGGACCTCAAAGTCGATGAGGTGAGAAGCGACCTCAAACGGGTGGTCGATCAGTTGTTCCGGGACGTTCCCTCCGGCGTGGGAGCAAGCGGCGCCATTGCCAAGTTGTCGCGGAAAGAATTGGAGCACCTGCTTGTGGAAGGGGCGGCCTGGGCCGTCAAGCGAGGGTACGGCACCGCTGAGGACCTGGAGAGGACCGAAGACCACGGAGCCCTGCCGGGGGCGGATCCAGCTGCGGTGAGCGACCGAGCCTACGCCCGAGGTCTGGACCAGGTCGGGACGCTCGGCTCGGGCAACCATTTTTTGGAGGTCCAGGTGGTCGACAAGGTCTTCGATAGCGAGGCTGCCAAGGCTTTCGGGCTCTGGGAAGGTCAACTCACCCTGATGGTGCACTGCGGGAGCCGCGGTCTGGGCTATCAGATCTGCGACGACTACCTGGTAGTCATGGCGGAAGCCGCGCGCAAGTACCACATAGAGCTGCCCGACCGGCAGTTGGTCTGCGCTCCGGTGTCGTCACCGGAAGGACAGGCTTACTTGGCAGCCATGGCCTGTGCTGCCAACTACGCTTGGGCCAACCGCCAAATGATCATGCATCTGGTCGAGCAGGCCATGTTGCACGCTCTCCGCATCTCCCCGCAGAGTCTGGGCCTGCGCCTTGTCTATGACGTGGCGCACAACATCGCCAAGCTCGAAACCCATGAAGTAGAGGGACGAGCCGTGGCCGCCTGCGTGCACCGGAAGGGGGCGACCCGGGCCTTCGGCCCGGGTCGCCAGGAAGTCCCCGCTGACTATCGGGACATAGGCCAGCCGGTCCTGATCCCGGGCGACATGGGAACAGCTTCCTTCGTATGCAAGGGGACCGAGGAGGCAATGCGGAGGACCTTCGGCTCCACCTGTCACGGTGCTGGGCGGGTGCTGAGCCGCTCCCAAGCCCTGAAACGCGCCCGCGGCCGCTCTATCGACCGCGAGTTGGCAGCCGCTGGAATCCTGGTCCGCTCCCAGGGACCCAAGACCTTGGGCGAGGAAATGCCCGAAGCCTACAAAGACGTGGAACGAGTGGTCTCGGTCATGCACGGGGCCGGCATCTCCCCCAAGGTGGCCCGCCTGCGGCCCCTGGGCGTGGTCAAAGGCTAGGGGCAAGAGAGGCAACAACAGGCCAGAGCACCAGAGGCCAGGCCAGCGCAGGAGCTCAGGCTGGTACAGCACAGAAGCCTAGACCGGTTTTGCACAGAAGCTCAGACTAGTCTCGACTCTGTGTCTTCCGAGGGCCCGGGAGCTGGGTCTGGCTTGGCTAGGGCGTCCTTGCTGCTTTCGGTCTTACGCATGACCGCAGCCCGCCGCAGCCTAGCGCCCTCCCGCACCGGCAGCGATTCGCTGAGCTTTACCAGGACATCGGGGGGCACCCGGTCCTTGAGAGCCTCCATCACGGCCCGCACGGCTCGGGCAGCTTCTTCTTTGGCCTGATAAGAACCCGCCTTTTGCACTGCTTGCAGCAAGGCTTCCACCTGGTCTCTCACGGCTCGGCCCTTGTCAGCCAAGAGATCGTGCACAGAGAAACTCATCTTGAACTCAAGCCGGTCACTCCGCTTTATGTGAGCGACCCTCTGCAAGACCCTGAGCAACCCACCCCAGACCAGGCGGCTGGGACCTAGACTGCGCCGCTTCCGCAGACGCGGCCGTGGACCCGCTATGGCTGCTCCGGAACCACTATTGTGTATGGGCACTCCCCTGCTCATGACGGTCTCTTCCATACCAGTTCAGGAACACCTTGATGATACAGTAGCAGCCTCTCCCTGCCCAGCCGGGACCGCTCCCCGCTCAATGGTGCCGGTCCACCTTGAACCTGTAGATACGGTACCGGTCGCGGTCCGGGTCGATCCCGCCTTTACGACAGGTGATCCGCAGCTGTTGGTCCACCCTATCCACCCCGGGAAGGTCGGGAAGCAGCAGAGCCCTGCGGCCGTCGCCCGTCTCCACTATGATTCCATAGGTCTTGGGGTCGAGTTCCGTCAGGTCCTTGACCTCTTCCGGCTCGGTCAGCACATCGACCGAGATATCAAGCCCGCCCAGCTCCTCCGGGCTCACAGGGTGGAAGCGAGGGTCACGGGTGGCCGCGCTTATGGCGTTATGCACGATCTCTTCTTCGATACTAGGCCAGACCGGTTCGATGGTCCCGATGCACCCGCGTAACGACCCGTCGGGGAGATGAAGCGAAACAAAGACCCCTGCCCTGCGCGGTTCCATCCCTTCCAGCGGAAGGGAATCGAGCACCTCGCGCCGCCGCACGTAGGTTTCAACGGCCTGGCGAGCCAGCGCCACCAACGGGTCCCCCGGGCGCTTTTCCGAAGCTTTCATCACGTCACCCCCACCCCTGGCTTGTCCCCGCCGGAAGGGACCTCGGTGCGCCCACCTGCGTCTTTCCCGGCCTCTTCCTCTTCCCCAGACTCCTCCGTGGCGATTTCAACCTCGCCCACGAGGTAACCGACTCCCCAAGGTCCCTCGTAAGAAAGGAGGTGGTTACTGGTGCGGAGCCCGGCCCTGCGAGCGGCAGCGACGACCCCGGAGAGGACCGCCAACGACCGATACCCGCATTCCCCTGCCGCCGAGACCAGCCCTGGCTCGATCGAAAGCAGGCCCTCCCAGTCACCTGCGGCGAAGGTCTCGGCCACTTTGCGGTCGAAGGCTGCTCCCCGCGGGTCGTAGCCTGCCGGCGCTCCTGGAATCAGCCGGTGGCTTAGGTCGCTGCTCGCCACATAGACCACCCGCCGAGGAGAACCCAGCAAGACCTCGCCGATGATCTCGCCATAGCGGACGTGTTCCTCCAGGCTGAGGAAGGAGAACGACAGCAACACAAGACGCACGGGAGATCGCAGCTCTCGCGTCAAGTAGAGCAGAGGGACCATCGCGCCATGGTCCAACTCCATGATCTCGCCGGCGGAGGCAGTCGCTATGACCGGCACCCCGTGGGCGTGGGCCGCCTCCATGAGCGCTGTCGCCAGCTCCGGGTCGCCTTCCAGCCGCAATCTCACCTGCGGCGCATGGAAATAGGCCAGCGACCCTTGGTAGGCAGCTGCGAGAGAGATGCCCATCTGGCTGCGCGCCAGCGGACTGTGCGGTGACATGAGCACCATGGTGTCGGGAGCGAGCAAGGCTGTACGCTTGCCCAGCTCGGTCATGGCTTGGACAGTCGACTGCGCTTCGGCAAGACTGGAGCCCCCCACCTCGCGGATTATTATCGGCGGGTGGGGAGCCGTGAAACAGCCTAACAGCGTCATGAGTCTGCCTCCTTGAAACGACCGGCTACTTGGTAGCCGCAGGCGGGGCAACGCCCTTCCCCCAGTCCCACCTCCAGAGTCCGCAGACCGGCTCGGCGCACCAAGAGACGCCCGCACTGTGGACACCTGGTGGATTCCGAGCTATGCCCGGGCACGTTGCCGGCATACACATAGCGAAGACCGGCCTCTTTCCCGACCCGGACGGCTCGCTCCACAGACTCCAGTGGAGTGGGGGGGACGTCCAGAAGACGATACTGGGGATAGAACCGGGAAACATGCCACGGCAGATCGGCGGATACAGAAACCAGGAACTCAGCGATGGCTCGCAGCTCTGCTTCGCTGTCGTTCTTGCCCGGGATGAGAAGGGTGGTGACCTCGACCCAGACCCCACTCTCCCACAGCCTCCGGATGGTGGACAAGACCGGACGCAGCCGCGCCCCGACCAGCTCGCGGTAGAAAGTGTCCGAGAACGACTTCAGGTCCACATTGGCCGCGTGGAGATGACCATCGATGTCGGCCAGCGTCTCCGCGGTCATGTAGCCGTTGGTGACGAAGACGTTCTTGAGACCGGCAGCAGTGGCCAGCCGGGCGCAATCCCTAGCGTACTCGTAGAAGATGGTCGGTTCAGTGTAGGTGTAGGAGATGCTGGCGCAGCCCGAAGCGAGGGCGTTCTGCACCACTTGTTCTGCCGGCATATGCCTGCCCACTATCCGACCCTGCTCATTTGGCATCTGGCTGATGTCGGCGTTCTGACAGAAACGACAGGTGAAATTGCAGCCCACGGTGGCCAAGGAATAGCTCAAGCTCCCAGGCAGAAAGTGGAAAAGGGGCTTCTTCTCGATGGGATCGACCGCCGTAGACACCGGGCAGCCGTAGACCAGGGTGTAGAGAGCTCCCTCCTTGTTCTGCCGAACGCCGCACTTACCCACCTGGCCCGGGTCGATACGGCAGTGATGAGCACACAAGTAGCAGTGCACCCGCGGGCCACCGCGCCACGGCTCCCAGAGGGCCGCCCGCACGGGAGTGGGCTCGCCTGTGTCCACCATACTCATGAAGCCAACCTCCGCGCCCACAGCCCGCCAAGACGCCGGCGCGCACGGGTGAACGGCGCCAGTCCCTGCACAACCCAGTTCAGCACGTATTCCCGCAAACCCAGCCGGTTAACCACGCTTCCTGCCCTAACCAGCGACACCAGGTTCTCCCGGGTGGGAGGACGAGCCACGACCACGTACGCTTGCCCGACTTCCCGCGCCCGATGGGCGTCACTTCCTGCGGCGGCCGGCCTGGCCGCGCGCCGCGCCAGCCGAGTGGACTTGAGCCCGGCGAACTTGCTCAGGGAGCGTCCGTTGGCCACTTCCACCAGGTCGGCAAGCTGAAGGGCTTCGCTTCGCGCCCGCTTGCTGACCGCTCCCCGCCGCAGGCGGTCGCAAGGATGCGGCAGATACACCAGACCGCCCTGAGCCCTGATCCGCTCGACGGTGTCCGCCAAGGACAACCCAGAAGGTATGTCCGTCTTTACAAACAAGCCGATGACCTCCCCGGCCTTGGTCGACACCTCGACGCCCGGGATGACGCGCGGCAAGCTGCGGTCCTCTTCAGAGAGGGCCAAAGCCTCGAGAGCTCCCTCCAAGGTGTTGTGGTCGGTGACCGCCAGGTAATCCATTCCCCGGGCCTTGCCGAGAGCGAGGAGCTCCCGAGGAGACAGCACCCCGTCCAGCGAGTACGAAGTGTGGTTGTGCAGATCCAGCTTGAAGCCAGAGTCAGAAACGGTCATAACTCCGGAAAAGACCCTGGAGCCCTGCGACGTCTACGGTCGCGGATGACCCGTTGACCGCCCCCCTCCATCTTCTCGCGGCGTTCACCCTGTCGACGGTCGATGATCACTTCGACACCCTCGACACCCTCGAAGCGTTTCTTGAACTCCTCATAGTACTTGTCTGCCAGTTCGCGAGGGATGACATAGTAGATCATGGGATAGACCTCCAATCCCTTGATGTGTTCTATGATAGTGTCTGACTCAACTATTACCAGTGTAATGCAGTCCGCGACGTCCGGGCGGGGAGATGACTGATTCCGGCACCGTCAACGAGGCTGGACCGCTTCTCAAGAACCGTTACCGGCTGGGCCGGGTGCTCGGCCGTGGTGGCATGTGCATCGTGTACCAAGCCTGGGACACGCGTCTGCAGCGTGACGTGGCTATCAAGCGCCTCGAGCCTCCGCTCAATCAGGACGCTCGCACCAGGGCGCGCTTCGATCGGGAAGGACGAGCGCTGGCCCGTCTTTCTCATCCCAATCTGGTGACCCTCATCGACCGCGGCTCCACTGAGAGCGATGAATACCTGGTGTTCGAATACGTCGAGGGCCGCTCCCTGAAGGAGATCATCAAGGAGAAACCTCTCGACCTCGCCACCTTCGGGAACATCGCCGGGCAGGTAGTGGAAGGGCTGGCGGCGGCCCACCTGGCCGGGATCGTTCACCGCGATGTCAAGCCGCAGAACATCCTGGTCGATCGGCAAGGCCACGCCAAGGTGACCGACTTCGGAATCGCCATCGGGCCGGACTGGACCCGGGTGACCCGGGCCGGGTCCATCATCGGAAGCGCCCGCTACATGTCTCCGGAACAGATCCGCAGCAAGCCGGTGGACCAGCGGTCCGACATATACTCGCTGGGCGTGGTCATGTATGAGATGTTGGCGGGCAAGCCTCCGTTCGACGGAGCGAACATGCCCGAGATCGCCAGGCAGCATCTCACCACTCCCCCAGTCCCGCTCAGTCGCTGGCGGAGCGACATCCCCTCCGGACTTGAGAAGGTCATAATGCGCTGCCTGGAGAAGGACCCAAGCGACCGTTTCCTGTCCATGGACGAGCTCTTAGGCGCCCTTGTGGGTTTAGGCCTGTACACCCCGCGCTACTCGCTCACTCCCACCACTGCGGGCGGACGCCGCCGCGACAGCGAGCGCGACCGCTCGCGACGTTCCTCCCGGGAGCTCACTGATTCGGGGGCTTGGCGAGCTTCTGACTCAGGGGAGATACCCGCCTGGCAGCGGGAGCGATTGCGGGCCCTGGCGCGAAAACGTCGTCGCCTACGGAACCTGAAATGGGGAGCGGGTATCGCCGCAGTAATAGTCGCGGTAGTCCTGGCTCTGGTATTCACCTTGGGCAACGGAGGAGCACCGGCGGTCGTAGGCCTGACCTTGGACCAGGCCCGGCAGCTCGCCGCCCAAGCAGGGATGCAGGTGGAGGTGACTTCGCAGGTGCCCTCGTTCGACAAACCGGCAGGCACAGTGTTGGAGCAGGATCCGGCCCCCGAAATGTCCAGCAACGACGATGTGCTGCGCCTGACGGTCACCCGCGAACCCACGCCGGTCAAAGTCTTGCAGATCTCTGACTATGACCCGGAGGGCGACCAGACCGAGAACCCGACCAAGCTGAAAAACCTGGTCGACGGCAAAGAGAGTACGAGCTGGACCACCGAACTCTACCGGTCGACCGCCTTCGGTAACCTGAAGACCGGGGTCGGCGTCGAGTTCGCGCTTGAGGACCCCGCTACCATCATCGAGGTCATCGCCGGGGTCGAAGGCTGGAGGGGCGAGCTGCTCGACCTCACCTCCGGCACGCCGGCCACCGTGGTCGAGCTTGATGGGACTTCCACCCAGCTGATCACTCTCCGTGAGCCGATGAGCAAGGGCCGGCTCTGGTTCACCGAGCTGACCCAGATCACGGACGGTCGCTGGGGGGTGGAACTCTCTGAAATACGCTTCTACAAGTAGAGGGGGCGGAAGCGCATGGACCGGTGCAGCCTGCACCCCGGGAGCGAGTCTGCCCCGGCTCGTGCGTGACCCTACGCACATCCGTCAGGTGATGGTGAACCTGGCCACGCCTAGCTGCCAAGAGGTAATTAGCACCGCCGCCACTATGACCACCGTCACCACCAAGAAAAGCAGATCCCCCTTATGGACCTCTAGACGGCGGCGGTAAGTACGGGTCGGAAAGGCCCCGAAGGCCCGAGCGTCCATCGCCACCGCCACCCGTCCTGCCCGACGTACCGCCCCGGTCAAGAGAGGCAACGCGTACCGGCGCGTGCGCGACCAGACATGCCAGGCCCCGCCTTTCTCACCCACTCCGCGGACGCGCTGCGCAGCTCGAATAGTCACGTAGTCATTCTGCAGGAGGGGCAACATGCGATAGCCCACCATGGTGCCGTAGGCGGCTTTGTAGCTGAGATGCAGTTGATGGACGAGGCTCAAGATCAGGTCTTGGGGCGGGGTGGTCCGCACGAACACAAGGGAGAGCGACGCGAAGCAAAGCAGACGAAACCATAGGCTGCCCGCCGCCCAGAGAGCCGCCGCCGTCACTTTAAGAGGTCCTGCGGAGACCAAGACCTGAGAGACCGCGTTATCTTTGTTGAACAGTAGGTTGGCTACCAGGATCGCCAGGCCGGCGAGCAGGAAGATGGCCAGCGGGCGTAACAGGGCCCTGAGAGAAAGCCCTCCTCCCCACCGCCCTACCATCAACGTGAGCAAGAAGATCACGGCCGGGGTCACGGGGTCGAACAAGAAGGTGACCGCCAGAGCCACCAAGACCACCGCGAGCAGCTTGATCACTGGGTTACGGCGCTCAAGATAGGACACCCGCCCCGGAGCGGACACCGGATCCTCGGCGGAGGGCAAAAAGGAGTCAAGAGCACCACCCCGCATCGTGTCACCCTCCCCTGGTCTCCGACCCCCGTGGCCCCGGTGGGACCAAAGCCGGCTCCGCCAGGCCCAGGCCACCCAGGAAGGAAGAGACGGTCAGCCAAGGCAGACCAGTTGAGACCGGCCGACCCGGTTCCAGCCGCTCAAGGAGAGCGGCACAGACTCCGCCGAGAGCGGGGGTGCGCAGGCCTGCTTTCTCCACTGCGGCCGGTCGAGCTAGGAAGCCTTCAGGTTCACCTTCGTAGACCAGACTTCCTCCTCGGAGGACCAACAGCCAATCCGCGTACTCGGCCACCAGGCGCATGTCATGGGTGATCATCAACACCGTCCCTCCCCCGGCTTGGAAGTCCTGCATGAGCGCCATCAGCCGCGTCACCTGTCGCTCGTCTTGGCCCAAAGTGGGCTCGTCCAGTAGCAGCAACTCCTGCCCCCGGATGAGCATCGCGGCCACACTCAGACGCCGTTTCTGCCCGTGACTGAGCGAGAAAGGGTTGGCTTCGGCCAGCCCCAGCAGGCCCAACCTCTCCAGCCAGGAGTCCACCAGCCACCTCTGCTCCTCATCGAGATGAGCCTCCGGCCGGCGCCTCGCCCGAGGGAGCAGACTATAAGCCAGCTCACCCCGCACGGTGTCGGTGACGAACTGGTGCTCCGGGTTCTGGAAGACATGGCCCACCAAGGCACCGATCTCGCGGGCAGAGAGTCCTCTGACGTCCCGTCCACGCAAGAAGACTTGGCCGGGCTCTGGGGAGAGCACACCGGAGACCAGACAGGCCAAGGTGGTCTTGCCGGCGCCGTTAGCTCCCGCCAACGCCACAAAATGCCCACCGGTCACCGTGAAAGAGACCCTTTCCAATACCAGCTGCCCACCTGGGTAGCGATACGAGAGGTCCCGCACCTCGAGAAGCGGTTCCTCGGGAACCGCTTCCCTGGTTCCCGGCTTGCCCGGGAAGTCGTCCGTGTCGGCACCGGGATGGAGGCGCTCTCCCAGACGTTCGAGGAGCCCGGGAGTCATCGCCAAGGCTCTTGCTGTCTCGGAGACGGCAAGGGGTCGGCCCGGCACCCTCCAGCCAGCCCGGCGCAGCCCCCTCACCAGCTCAGCCGTCTGCGGACGCCAGATGCCGCTCTGCTCCAAGAGCCCGCCCCTGTCGTAGAAGGCCTCGGCTGGGTCGCCTCGAAAGAGCAGGCGGCCTTTTTCGTCCAGGATGAGGACCGAGTCGATCCACTCGATGACTTCGTCGAGCTTGTGTTCGATGATGATCAGGGTGTGCCTGCGTTCTTCCCGAAGCGTACGGAGAAGCCCGAACAGGTCGGAAGTGGCCCTTGGATCGAGGTTGGCCGACGGTTCGTCCAGCACCAGCAGCGACGGACCCATGGCCAGCACCGAGGCCAACGCCACCCTCTGTTTCTCCCCGCCCGAAAGTTCACTGAGACGCCTGCGGCGGTAGCCAGGTAATCTCACCGCCTGCAAGGCCTGGTCGATCGCCTCCTCGATGCGGGCGGGTTCCACACCCAGATTCTCGAGACCAAAGGCGATCTCGTCTTCCACGGTCAGGGTGCAGAACTGGGAATCAGGGTCCTGGAACACCAAGCCCACCTGCCGAGCCAGCACGGGCACCGGCGTCTCCCGGACGGGAAGTCCGGCCACCCACACCTCTCCTTGGTATTCGCCTTGCACGAGGTGAGGGATCAGCCCATCCAGGCAAAGGGTCAGTGTGCTCTTCCCGGATCCACTGGGTCCCAGCACCAGGACCGCCTCGCCCGGAGCGACTTCAAAACCTAGATCGACCAAGGCCGGCTTGAGCCGCGTGGCGTAGGTAAAGGAAAGGCCCCTCGCCCGCACGGCAAGGCCGGATGAGCGCCCCGGCCCAGAGGACAGGTCTTCCGGAGCAAGAACCGGGCGTTCCTCAGCCAGCGTAGCGTCGTCTGGAAAGTCGATTGTCTTCAGACTTTCTTCACCCTTCCCGCGCCGATGGCAAGCCCCGAGAGAGCGCCGGTGCGAGCCAGCGCTTCACCCAGGAGCCAGGCCAACACACCCCCCAGTACCACTGAGCTTATGACACAAAGAACGGCAGCGATACCGATGCTACTCCATGTATACGCGGCATAGTAACCGTAGACAAAGGTGTCCAGCAGGATGCTGAAGGCCCCCGCCAGTGCCGCCGCCAGATACAGCGCGGGGAACCCGAAGCGACGCCAGCGGTAACAAGCGAACACAGCCTCCGAGCCCACCCCCTGCACCAAGCCGCTCGCCATGGTAAGAATCCCCCACTGGTTGCCCATGGCCATGCTCACGAAGGCGGCCACCAGTTCGCCGAAGAGAGCCGCCCCTGGTCTCCGCACTACATAAGGAACCAGGAGGCCGCCGAGCATCCACAGCCCTACCAAGGAATAAGAAGCAGGGAAGGGCACGGCCTGAAAGGCGCTGGACCAGAGGAGACCCCAGCCCCAGAAGATGACCCCCACCACCACGGCCAAGACTGCGGCCACCACCAACTCGCGAGTGTTCCAATCCTTGAAAGACATGGTCGAACTACACCTCCTATGTTCCTGTGCCCGCTATCTGCCGGTGTACGTTGCCCCCGGAATGTCGCCCTCTTCTTCATGGTCGCCGCCCTGGTCCCCGGGCCCCGGTTCCAGGCCGGCTTGGATGCTGGCCACCAACTCGTCAGTAGGCATGCCTGTGGTCAAGGTGGCTACCAGGACGGCGGGGCCGCGGCGCTGCGCGGCGCCGAAGGCCGCCCGCAGCGCCGCGAACACAGCCTCCTCGCTCCCCCACAGCAAGGTGCTCAGGTTGCCGACCCGCAACGCGCACCCCGACGCCGCGGCCGCCTTGATGGCCTCCTGGATGGGAGCGTCTACATCGAGTTGCCGCAAGGGATAGACGGAGAATTGACAACCTACGACCTCCCCGCCCAGGTAGGCGCTTGCCTCCTCCCGGCACCCGCCCGGTTCACTGTTCAAGCCCACCGCTTCACCTCCCCCGATAGTGAAAGAGTAAGAGGACTCCCTCCCCGTGCCGCACCCGAGCTTCCGAACCCGTCATGACATTGCTGATGCCGCGGGTGCTCCCCTGGAACAAGGTCTCCCCGGAGAGCGGATACAAGAGCCCCTCGGTTACGACCGCTTCCACCCGAGGCGTGAGCGGAAGGAGCGAGACTGTGTCTCCCCTCTCACCTTTGAACAGGGTGTCGCCCTTCACCAGAAAAGCTTCGTGCAGCTCATCCACCAGACGGACGCTCACCCCGCCCAGTGCAGGCGAAGTGAGCAGAAGCAGGTTTCCTACCAGGTGGTCGAGGCGAGGACCGCCCAAGGCGCCGAGAACCGTGGCTGTGCTTGCCCCCCGCTCCACCGCTGCCCGCAGCGCGGCCTCGGTATCGGTCTCGTCTTTGGCGGTCGGCAGCAAGAGCACCTCCACGCCCTCAGCTACCAGCTTGTCCCGGGTACCCGGAGAAACGGAGTCCAGGTCGCCCACTAAGAGGTGCGGCGTCGCGCCCACTCGTACCAGAGCCTCGGCGCCCCCGTCGACCGCGATCAAGAGGTCGGCCGCGAGGATCTCGGACCGGTTCAGTTCGGCAGTGAGAGTGGAACCGGCGACAAGAACAGCGTGCATGGTCTGCTCCCTCTGGTCGCGCAGGAGAACGAAGCCGCAGAGTGGAGCAGAACAAGCCTGCCCGATCTAGACTGGGTGAGACTGGACGCAGTTGACATCACCGTTACTTCCCTTCGCTGGCATTACCCAGATCAGGTTCGTAGGGTCTGTGGTCGAGCCACACTCTCAGCTGAACGCTCCCCTAGCAACGCTAGTTAGTTGGTAAGCATTATATCAGTCGGACGTCGGGGCCGGCCACCCACGCCTCAGCCACGG
>FWPV01009722.1_pt1 | contig 16136 bp, 10 predicted proteins | sample 2228371 | NCBI WGS metagenome assembly FWPV01 (sample SAMEA103939776, study PRJEB20133) | metagenome | reverse complement strand
GCCAAAGCTTCGTCCATTCCGCTTGCGCTGCTTCGCTCCACGGAGCGGCCTGAACCTTAGCGTTTCCGACGGCTAAGGGGTCGGCGTCGCCGCGGCTGGGGGCGCAGAATCGGACGATCAGGGGCAGTCCCAACTGGCCCCAGAATTCCAGTTGACGAGAGACGTCGAGCCCGTCGCGAAGGAGGGTGCCGCGATCGTAGCCCAGGTGCGTATCCAAGACGATTTGCGACAGACCGACGCCGGCTCGAATCAAGGCGTCCAAGACGATCGGTGCCGGGAACTCGCATTCCCGCCGACGAAGGTCCTCGAGCCACGGTTGACGCACGGAGACGGCAATCGGAATCCCGGGGCCGAGGTTGCGGATGTGCTGCACGATGCGAGCCGTGAAGTTGGCCAAGAATTCGTCGTTCCAGCCGAAGGGGTTGGGCACATTGAGCGGTCCGACCGCCTCCCACAGATCAACTCTGCCACGATAGTCCCGCAAGAGCGTGGTCAGGAACTTCAAGGCGCGTCGCTGGACATCCTCCGCGGGAGTATCCGGTGCGATCCAGCCGGGCAGTTCGCCGGGCAGGAGAGAGATCAGCGGCCCGACGGAACGAGGCAGGCGCCGTTCGCGACACAGAAAGAGCAAACGGTCCAAGAGGTCGAACGTGTATTGTCCCTCTTCCGGTTCGCAGTCGCGCCAGGTCACTCGGAGCATCGCGGCGGTCGAGAACTCGTCGAGCAGTTGGTGCTCCTCGGCGGACAAGACGGTACGACCGTACTCGGCGCCGCACCAGAGGTGGCGTTTGGGGCGGCGGCTTCGTAGGGCGGCGAGCGCCTGATCGATGAACGCAGCGAGAACCATTTCTCCCGCCTCTACGGCCAGATCGAGCGCCGTCTGCGCTAGTCTCTGCGATCGCTCGCTATCGGAGCGGAGGACGACGGCTTGGGCGAAGCAGGCGGTCGCTTCGCTCGCCGTTTCCTCGGCCGACGCCGGCGATAGAAACCCCAACGCCTTCCAGTCGCTCATCTGATTGAGTAGGCGCCCTACCTTACCCCGGGCAAGCTCCAGGGGCAAGGCGTAGGGGTGTTCACGCTCGATCAGGGTCCCCGTGCTGACCGCCAGCGTGCCCCGGTCCGCGATCGGCCAGGGAAGGGTCAGGGCTGCGGATTGGTCGACGGAGCGCTGGACCTCGAGGACGTCATGGTTCCACGAGACTTTGCCCGGCCAGGGGATGCAGTCCCAGCCGGCTAGATAGGCAAGGCTGAGCCGGCTCGGCTCCATCTCATCGATCGGTATGAGGAATCGCATGCATCCCATCGCGTACGGATAAGGCGCAAGCTTGAGGCGGCGGGGTGCTGCGACGGGAGCACGTTACTCGTTTCCGCCGCGAGACGTGCCCTGCCTCAAGGCCCTTGCGTCGGCCTTTCGACGCTCGGATCGCGCTCTCTACGATTTCCAAATCCTTTTTCTAAAAAGACCGCGAGGACGGCCAAATCAGCGGGAGTAATGCCGCTGATCCTTCCGGCCTGGGCGAAGTTCCAAGGACGCACGCGGCTGAGCTTCTCGCGGGCTTCGGCGCGGAGATGGGGGACGGACGCATAATCCACGTCGGTGGGAATCCGCTTCTGCTCCAAACGCCGCTGACGTTCCACGGCCGCATCCTCGCGAGACAAATAACCGGCGTACTTGATATCGTAGACTACGGTTTGCACGACATCGTCAGGGAATTCCCGTAACTGCGGGAAATCCGCATGCAGGTCTTGCCATTCCACGTCCGGCCGGGCCAAGATGTGCTCGAGTGGAATGCCCTGCCGCCGACAGCTCGCGAGCGCCGTGCGCAAGGCTTCCACAGCGGTGATCTTCTTCTCAAAGACGGTCCATCGGCGGTCATCCACCAGCCCTAGTTTTCGGCCCAGCGGCGTCAAGCGACGGTCGGCATTATCATGACGCAACCGCAGGCGGTATTCCGCCCGACTGGTGAACATGCGATACGGTTCATCGACTCCGCGCGTGACCAGGTCATCGATCATGACGCCGAGGTAGGCTTGCTCCCGACCGAGGATGAGGGGCGGTTTGCCCTGTAGTTTCAAGGCCGCATTGGCGCCGGCGAGCAATCCCTGGCCGGCCGCTTCCTCGTACCCGGTGGTGCCGTTGACTTGTCCCGCCAAGAAAAGCCCCGTGACGAGCTTGCTCTCCAGCGAAGGATGCAACTGATCGGGAGGCAGATAGTCGTACTCCACGGCGTATCCGTAGCGGAGGATCTCGGCGTGCTCCAAGCCCGCAATAGCCCGAACCACCGCCTCTTGAACGTCGCGCGGTAGGCTCGTGGCCAGGCCGTTGACGTAAATCTCGCGGTTCCGCCTTCCCTCGGGCTCCAAGAAGACTTGGTGGCGTTCCCGATCGGAGAAACGGACGATCTTGGTCTCCACGGACGGGCAATAACGGGGGCCGGTAAATCGGATTTGGCCCGTAAACATCGGCGCACGATGCAGATTCGCCCGAATGATCTCGTGCACCCTAGGGTTGGTGTACGTGATCCAACAAGGCAACTGCGGTTGATGGATGGCGGGCGTCAAGAAGGAGAAGGGGACGGGGTTTTCGTCTCCCGGCTGCAATTCCAGACGGTCGTAGTCGATGGTTCCGCCGTGAAGTCGCGGGGGCGTTCCGGTCTTGAATCGCGACAGGGTAAAGCCGATCTCCGCGAGGGAGCGGCTGATGCCGTACACGGCGTCCTCGCCGTCCCGCCCGCCGCGGTGCGTCTTTTCGCCGAAATGGAGCCGTCCCTGCATGAACGTGCCCGCGCACAGCACGACGCACGGGGCACGGTAAACAGCGTCACCGCGGACGCCGACCCCGGCGATGCGCAGGCCCGTTGCCGTCCTTTCTACCAACAGAGATTCGACGGTCTCTTGCCGCAGGATGAGTCGCGGCTGATGCAGGCAATGCCACAGCACGGCCTGATGGTACGCCCATTTGTCGGCCTGGGCGCGCGGACCGTGCATGGCAGGGCCTTTGCGCCGATTGAGCATGCGAAACTGGATGCCGGTCTCATCGATCGCGCGAGCCATGACGCCCCCGAGCGCGTCGATCTCTCGCACGATGTTACCCTTCCCGACTCCACCGATGGAGGGGTTGCAGCTCATCTTGCCAACCGTGTCGAGGTTGGTGGTGAGCAACGCCGTTTGCGCGCCCATCCGCGCGGCAGCGAGGGCGGCCTCAATCCCGGCGTGCCCGGCCCCGATTACCAGTACGTCGAAGTCGTAAACCGAGGACATCGTAGTGCTTGACTCACAGGTTCTCGTTTCGTAAAGATGGGTTCGCACGATGCCGGAAATGCCGTGTTGGCGACGGCGAATTCGGCTTCCATCATCGTAAGCTTCATCTTGCGAACCGCGAGATGGGGCATGTCGTGCCCGCGATGAAGCCGGAAAACGCCTTTCACGATTGGCCCGGCGCTCATCGGGTCGCGCCGTTTCCTCCCGTGCCCCCCGGAGCAGGGGCAAACGGCGATCGCAACGACAAGCCGGTCGGCCGATGCCGCCCCGTCTGTACGCGTCCGTAATCCGTGACGCGTGGAAGCCGCACGCCGGTTAGGGAACTGCTCCCCGAGCGTCCTTTTCCCGGCCCGGCTCGAACCTTTGATTTTACCCGTAACTTCGGGTTGGGGCCATGTGCACGACCTCACGAGGGCTGTCGGGCAACCGCTGGATGGCCCTTTGGAGTCGAACGGCATAACATTAGGCGAGATAGCCCGGTGATCGACCTGCAGTACGCCGGGAATTCAAATCGTCCAACGTAATCGGTGTGGGAGGATCAAGCCGTGGTATTGTTAGAGTTCAGTATGTATCCTTTGGATCAAGGAGAAAGCCTGAGTTCATACGTCGCGAAAAGTCTGGACATCATCGACAAAAGCGGCTTGGATTACGAATGCCACGCGATGGGAACTATTCTTGAAGGCGAGTACGAAGAAGTGATGGAGGTGGTACGGCGCTGCTTCGAACGCATGACGCAAGAATGCAGTCGGATCGAATGCGTCATCAAAATGGACTACCGTCGCGGGCATACCGGGAGGCTGCGGGCCAAGGTGGCGTCGGTGGAAGCCAAACTGGGGCGACCCGTCAAGAAGTGAACCCGATCGACCTGCCCCACGTTCTCGCCCTTCGGTCGGCCGGCATGGCGGTCGATGCGGCGATTTGTGGCGGGCAGGTTCCCACCCGTGAATGATTTCGGTTTGAAACGCGACGGTGTTCCACGGAGAGGCGATCGCCTGGATAATCCGATGATTCGATGGTTCTTTCGCAGCAATCCCGCGGCGCGCGGGGCGGCGGTTTGCAAGGAAACGCGACAGCGCACGGAGCTTCCGCCGCCTCTGCTGCGCGCGCTGCGGCGGATCGTGGGAGCGGAGAATCTGATTACGAGGCCTTCCGAGCTGATTGTTTACGAGTGCGACGGATACACGTTGGAAAAGGAGACGCCGCCCGCCGTCGTATTCCCCAAATCGACCGAGGCGGCGGCCGGGGTGATGCGAGCGTGTCGAGAGCATGGCGTGCCTGTACTACCGCGGGGCGCCGGCACCGGTCTTGCAGGTGGAGCCACGCCGCTTCATGGCGGCGTGGTCGTCTCTCTCGCCGGTATGAAGAAGATCTTGGAGCTCAGTCTTCGGGATCGCATGGTGCGGGTGCAGGCCGGCGTTCTGAATCTGGAGCTTGGTTCGGTTTTGGCAGGAACGTATTGGCATTTTGCGCCGGATCCCTCCAGCCAAGTGGCCTGCACTATCGGCGGCAATATCGCCACCAATGCCGGCGGACCGCACACCCTGAAGTACGGCGTGACAGTCAATCACGTCCTCGGTCTGACGTGGGTAACGGGTGAGGGTGAGGTGCTGGAAATCGGTCCCGAGTCAAACTCCGCGGAGTTCGACTGGATCGGATTGCTGACCGGCTCCGAGGGTACGTTGGGGATGGCGACGGAGGCGTGGCTTCGGCTGACGCCGTTGCCCGTCGCCCATCGAACGTTTCGTGCCACTTTTGACCGTCTGGAAGATGCCGGCAATGCCGTCAGCCGTATCATTGCGGCGGGAGTCGTTCCGGCGGCCATGGAATTATTGGACCGCGGTATTCTCGAAGCGCTGGAGGAGGCCTTTCACTTCGGGTTTCCCGCCGATGCGGAGGCCATCCTCGTGATCGAGCTGGACGGTATGCCGATTGCGCTGGACGAGCAGGAAGGCATGGTCGTTCAGTTGTGTCGGGATTGTCGCGCCAAGGAAATCCTCTCCGCGTCATCCGAGGAAGAGCGCGCACTGTTATGGCGGTGTCGCAAGTCCGCCGTGGGTGCCGTGGGACGCCTCAGCACGGGTTATTTCATTCAAGACGGAGTCGTTCCGCGGACGCGTCTGCCGGAGCTGGTGCGTCGAGTGGCGAGCATCGGACGCGAACGCGGCGTTCGGATCGTGAACGTCGCCCACGCCGGCGACGGGAACATCCACCCCATCTTGCTGTTTGATGAACGCGATTCCGATGAGGTGCAGCGGGCCATGGAAGCCGGCCGCGCGATTTTGGAAGCCTGTATCGAATTGGGTGGAAGCATCACGGCGGAACACGGAGTAGGGATCGAGAAGCTTCCGCTCATGACCGAGTTGTTCGCCCCTGAAGATTTGGAGACCATGTGGCGGATCAAGCGAGTATTCGATCCCGACCTGATTTTGACGCCGGGTAAGGTCCTGCCGCCCCTCGACCAGCCGGCGCTCCGAGCTTCCATTGCCGGTCGAGAAGGGACGCGTTCGGGAACGCATCGGAACGGCATCTAAGGAAAGCTCCGGTTTGGCGAAAACAGCTCGTGAGAGAAGAACCCGCTCCGTAGGGACGGTGATCCATGGATAACGACGTCATTCTCGAGCAAGTTGCGCCTGCCTCGATCGTGGAGACGGCGCAGGTCGTCGCCGAAGCCGCGAGAGGGAGGCGTTCGGTGTATGTTCGCGGAGCCGGTACTCATTACGAGTACGGCTGTCCGCCCGGTCGCGACGGCTACTTGCTGGTCACCGGCACCATGCAAGACGTAGTCGATTACTCCTACCGCGACTTGACCATTACGGTGCGTTGCGGCGTTCGCTTGGAGCGACTGGCCGAGATCTTGGCCCAGCAGTCGCAATTCTTGCCCATCGATTTCATTTTCGGCGGCGAAAGCACCATTGGGGGAGCCGTGGCCTGGTCGCCGCCGGGGCCGCGGTCGTATCGCTGGGGGACGTTGCGCGACTACGTGCTGGGAGTACGGGCGGTGGACGGGACGGGCCGCAGTTTCTTCGCCGGAGGCAAGGTCGTGAAGAACGCGGCCGGTTATAACTTGACGCGATTGCTGACCGGATCTTGGGGGACCTTGGCCCTGATCATGGAACTGACCCTAATGGTGCGACCGCTCCCTGAACGCCTACGCATGCTGAGCTGGACGGTCGCGAAGAGGGATGACCTCGAACGGCTGTTGGATTGCCTGGCGGCCAGTCGGAGCGAACCGTCGGCAATCGAGGTCTTGGGCGGCCCGCAATGGGGACGCGATCAGTTCCTGCGCGTCGGCGATGATTCGTGTGGTTTTCGCGTGGTGACCGTTCATGAAGGCTCGGCCGGGGAAGTGGACGCCTTGGGCGATGAATTGCGGCGCGAATTGTCGGACGCCGGTTTGAAGCTCGGAGATGAGCTGCCTGCGGACTGCTATGCCTCGCTTTCGCAGTTTCTCGCTGATGTTCCCCCATCCCAATTCGTGTATGAGTTGGCGGTCCGGCCGAGTCGCGTGCCGGCGGCCCTGGAGCAGTTGCGAAGTCTGCGCCCCCGTGCGTCGTTCCTAAGCCATGCCGGACTGGGCAAGATTTTCGTTTTCGCGGATGAAGACGCCGACGTAACGCCTGAGGTCGTCGTTCGTTTGCGCGACGCGACGGCAAGTTTGGGCGGGCGCGTGACCGTATTGCGGTACCCATGGGATCAATCGTGGAATCGATCGGTCATTTGGGGGCCGAACGGGCCGGCGTCGCGCTACATGCAAGGATTGAAAGACCAATTCGACCCGCACCACGTACTCAATCCCGGGCGGTACGTCTTCCCGCCGTAGCGCTCGGGAACGGCCGACCGGGGATCATCCCGGCGGAGGAAAATCCTTCGAGCGACACTTGCCCGTCCTTGGTTGTTCAGGCTTTCGAATCGAGTTGCAGCGTTGCATGAAGACCCCAGCTTCACCACTTTCGGCGGTGTTCGGCGGCGACACACCCGGCAAGGCCCCGCCTTTGCCCTTGTCGATTCCCGAGGACCGCATCCTGAGTTGCGTTCATTGCGGTTTATGCACCGCGACATGCCCCACCTACGCGCTTTTGGGCGACGAAAACGACGGTCCGCGAGGGCGAATCTATCTCATGCGGGCGGTCGCGCAGGGACGCCTCCCTGTCACGGAAAGCGTGCAGACTCATTTGGATCGGTGTCTGGATTGCCGAGCGTGCGAGACCGCTTGCCCGTCGGGCGTGGAGTATAGTCGGATTCTCGAACCGTTCCGACTGGTTACGGCCCAGGTGCGGCCTGCTTGGAAGCGTCGCCTGGACTGGTTTCGGCAACTGGTGCTGTTGCGGATTTTTCCCTACCCGGACCGAATACGCGGGGCGCTGGCGCCGATCCGTTTGCTTCAAAAGGCGGGATTGTACGAGCCTTTGGAACGGATGGGGCTGTGGGACTTGCTGCCCGCGCGATTGCGGGCCATGCTGACGTTGGTGAACGCTCCGGTGGCGCCGGGCCCCCCTCTGCCCGGTTTTCTTCCTGCGAAGGGGCGGCGCCGGGCGAGGGTCGCCTTTTTCCTCGGATGCGTGGCCGATGCCATGTTGCGGCATATCCACTGGGCGACGATCCGCGTGCTTCAGGAAAACGGCTGCGACGTGCTGGTTCCCGACGGACAGGTCTGCTGCGGCGCCATCCATTATCACGCGGGAGAGGAAGACGGGGCGCGACGCCTGGCGGATCAAAACGTCCGTGCGTTTCCCGTCGACGACGTGGATGCCGTGATCGTCAATCATGCGGGCTGCGGCGCGATGCTGAAGGAGTACGGCGATTATTGGCATGACGCCCTTGCGGCCCAGCGGAGAAGGTTCGCGGAAAAGGTCCGGGATATCAACGAGTTCTTGGACCGGCTGGGATTCATTCCGCCGATCCATGCGATCGATATGACGGTAACGTATCACGACGCTTGCCATTTGGCGCATGCGCAGAAGGTTGTCGAGGAGCCGCGACGCCTGCTACGGCAGGTGCCCGGTTTGCGGCTGATTCCGCTTCCCGAGAGCAGCATGTGTTGCGGTTCCGCGGGGAGCTACAATCTGTTTCACCACGACTTGGCATCGCGTCTCGGCAGGCGCAAGCTGGAAAACATCTTGCGGACGGGAGCAGACGCTGTGCTGGCGTCCAACGCCGGGTGCCTCCTTCAGATCGAGCGCGAGATCCGGCGCGCGGGAGCACCCCTGGCCGTACTCCATCCCATGGAATTGCTGGACGCTTGCTACCGCGGAGAGAAACCGCGGGGAGTCGGCCGGAAAGGCGGGAACGGTCGCCCGCGTTCTACCTGACGAAATCCGGTGCGACGCGGTTGCGTTCGTTCACGGGCGGCAGGCCGGGCTTCACGCCGGGCGCGTGAGTATCTTGGTCAGGGTTTCCACGAAGAAATACTCGCCCCACATCACGGATTCGTCGACTCCCAGGCCCTTTTTGGTGTGGTACACTCCGTGCTTGAGGATGCCCTCCCAACCGGGAGTCTCCGTGGCCAGATATTCCGGATCGAGTAGGGCTTCGATCATGACCAAAGCCGTGTTGCGATAGATGGCGGCTCGCTCGGGAACGGGCGTTTGGGACGCGAGATCCAACAGCCCGCCGGCCGCGATCGCGGCCGCCGAGCTGTCCTTTTGGGGACCCCAGGGCAAGGGAGCCGTGAGGTCGGCGTCGAAATCCCAGTACGGGATCTTGTCGTCGGGCAGATGGGTGATCCAGAACTCGGCGTTTCGTTCCGCGACCTCCAGGAACTCCTTTTCGCCGGTGAGGCCGTACACCTTGCTGAAGCCGTAAAGAGACCAGGCCAGCCCCCGCGCCCAGCGGCTGTCCGGCCGCAACCCTTGATGGGTGCTTTGTCCCAGGAATTGCCCGGTCTCGACATCGAAGAGCCCCTCGTGGGCGGTCGAACCGTCTTCGCGGACCAATCGGTCTCGTGTGGTGCGACAGTGTTCGGCGGCGATGCGATACAGCTCGGAGTCGCCGGTCTGCCGAGCCGCGTAGAAAATCAGCGGGACGTTCATCATGATGTCGATGAAGAGGCTGTGCGGCCCGATAAACGAGCAGAGGTAGCGCCCTTTAGGTTGAAACCGGAGAGAGAGCGTGCGTCCGGCCGTGATCAAAACTTCCAGCAAATCGCGATCGCCGGTCTGTTGATACCAGGGGAGGTAGGTATTCAGGAAAATGAAACCCAGGTCGTGGACGTTGCGGTCGAGTTTTCGGTGCTCCAAGAGCTTGGAGTAGTGGACGGCCCGCTGCTGCCATTCTTGCGAACCGGTGCGGATCGCGAACTGCCACATCATTCCGGCCAAGAATCCCCCCGTCCAGTCCGTCCACAGTTCACCCTCGTGATACCACTTGCCTTGAACCGTGTAGATGGGGAAGAAGTCGGGGTGCCGGGTGATCAGCCGCTCGACCTGCGTTTCGGCGAATTCCAGGGCTTGTCGGTGTCGGGTCACGTCCTGAATTAAGGGCATCGTGGTATCCTCGATTTCTGTTCGCCGCTTCGGAACTTTTCAGCAAGCTTACCTATCGTACTATCTCCAGCGGCCTGACGGAATCCTCCGCAAGGCTTTCGCCTCGGCGGACCCTTGACCGGTTACTCACGTAAGACTTATAAAAAGGCAAGGGACTTGTGGGGTTGCTTCCGTTATCACGGGGGTACCACGTACGAAAATCTTGCGTCTTTTTCGGGCCGTTCGTCAGGGGCGAATACGAGTTCTCAAGTGATCATAGATCTTCACAAGGCGGAAGAGCCGCGAGACATCGTCCATCGTTGCGTGCAGGCTCTTGCCGAAGGGCGATTGCTGGCAATTCCGACCGAGACGGTCTACGGTCTGGCCGCGTCGGCGCTGCGGCCCGATGCCCTGGAAAGAATCGTTCAACTCAAGAACCGAGGCCCCGCAAGCCCTTTCGCCCTGGCCATTAAGGATGCCGACGAATTGTGGGATTATAGTCCCAACTTGCCCGCCATGGCATGGCGTTTGGCCCGGCGCGCGTGGCCGGGGCCGCTGACGCTGGTCTTGCCCGAGCCGGACGAAGGCGGATTGTCGAAGACCTTGCCGGATGCCGCCCGCCGCCTGGTGTGTCCCAACGGGACGCTGGGTTTTCGTGTTCCGGACCATTGGGTGGCGCTGTCGATTTTGCGGATGACCAGCGGCCCCTTGGCTCTCACCAGCGTCAACCGCAGCGGAGAGCCGCCGGCCGTGTCGGGACGGGAAATCGCGGAAGCCTTTCCGGAGATCGATGTCATTCTGGACGATGGGCCGACCCGATACGGTACGGCCTCCTCGGTGGTTCGCGTGCATAGCGGCGGAGATTGGGAGCTGGTGCGGGCAGGAGCGATTTCGGAAAAGTCTCTGCGGAGCCTGGCGGCCGTCGCGGTACTGTTCGTCTGTGCGGGCAACACGTGCCGCAGTCCCATGGCCGAGGCTTTGTGCCGTAAGCTCTTGGCGGAGAAGCTGGAGTGTACTCCGCAAGACTTGCCGGAAAAGGGGTTTCTCGTACTCTCGGCGGGACTGCACGCTCAGGCCGGCGGACAAGCCACCCCCGAGGCGGAGGCGGTCGTTGAGGAATGGGGGGTAAGTTTGCACAACCACGCGGCACAGCCGGTCAACCCTTCCATTGTGCGATACGTGGATCGCATCTTCGTGATGACGCAGGCCCTGAAAGAGTCGTTGATCGCGTCCTTCCCGTTCGCCGGCGATCGGACGGAATTGCTCAGCCCCGACGGCACGGACATTGAAGACCCTTACGGCGGGACGATTCAGGATTATCGCCGCTGTGCTTGCATGATCGAGAAGGCGATTGCGGGCCGCTTGGCTCAAATCTTGGCAGCGATCTGAAATTGGCGAAATACCGTACACCTCACATCGCTGAATAGCCGCGGCCGTCGAAGGCTGCGGAGTTCCGGAGTCGCAGGCAAAATGCGAATTGCAATCGGCAGTGACCACCGCGGTTATCAGATACGTCCCCGAATCATCGAGTGGCTCCAAGAGCGAGGTTACCAAGTCATCGACGTCGGTTCGCACTCGCAGGATCCCGTGGATTATCCCGACATCGCCGAAGCGGTGGCGATGAAGGTCGCCCAAGGCGAAGTGGATCGTGGAATCCTGTTATGCGGCACGGGGCTGGGGATGTCCATCGCGGCCAACAAGGTACGCGGCGTGCGAGCGGTTCCGTGCCACGACGATCTGACCGCCGAGATGAGCCGCAGGCACAACGACGCGAACATTCTTTGCCTTTCCGCCGACTTGCTGGGGGAACGACTGTTGTTTCGCGTCATAGAGATTTGGCTCAACACGCCGTTCGAGGGCGGACGCCACGCTCGCCGCCTGGAAAAGATCTCGGCCATCGAGGAAGAGATTGCGCAAGAGATTTGCTCGCAAAAGAAAGGGCAGGACGAATCGGAGACGGGGCACTCCTAGGCGGGCCTAAAACCGGCAATCGAGCGGCCTTCCCGTGCGTTTGCCCGCGATGGTCTCGAATCAGGCTCTCGACGGCCCGCCTCGGTGACGGTATTCGTTCTTGTCGGTTGCACTCGGAAGGCAACCTCGGTTACGGCATCCCACGCTGTTACGCATAGGAGCGGCAGCCGGGTTTTGGTCCGCCGCGGTATGCCGGAGGTGGATGCCCACCATTTTCTCCGGGCACCGCAGCCCATATCTCTTGCCATCTTGAATCCGAAGATTTACCGGCTGTTCGGAATATGCTGGAGGCGTTTGCAACGCTCAAGAAATCTTCCCCTTCGGACGACTTGCGGCCGGACAATTCTCGAGTAAAGTCGATATGGAGGGGCTTGGATTGCGGGGGATGAGGCGGCAAGCGGAGTCCTCGCAGTCGAAGCCCGGTCCGCGAATGCAATGCTCCTTCGATTCTGGCAACAGGGCGGTAGGCGATGGGAGATCATTTGGGTCGTGAACCGGACGAAATCGATCTGCTCGTTCGCAATGCCGAATTGCGAAACGAACTGGAGCCGTATTACGACGACTCGATTTCTCGTGTGAACATCCATCGTTTGCCGCTGGCGGTCGAGAACGAATATTTGGCCTGTATGTTGGCCTGGGAGATGGCCCCGGTTCTTCCCATCTACCGTTGGTTCGAGCCGGAGTTGCGACTGCCTCGCCCGGAAGTCCTCAGCGATGAGGAACTGCGACGCATCCTGTGGGATACAATAGACCGCCTGTTCGAGAAGCGGATCGTCTTGGAATTCACGGATCACCTCTCCGACCGTGAATTGTACCGTCTCATTTATCGCGACATCCTGCCGGCCCGGGAAAAGAAGCTCGATCTCCGCAATAACTACCTGCACTGGGATTGTGCATTCGCGAACGGGGATCCGGAGGTCTGGTTGCGTTACTACGCAACGGAAGATGAGCGAGAAGCCTGGGCCGCGATGTACCGGCAGCCGTTGCCGTCTCGTGAGCGGCCGCCTTACCCGCGAAGGTTGCCTCAGGCCCCCATGTGATCTCCGCACGTAACTGCCGACGATTCAGGGCAGCCCCGGCCGCGGTCCGAATCGTTCGACCGCATCATCCCGGTCAGGTGCTTTATCTCTGCGGTAAGCCTCCGAGTTTGAACGTCGATGGCAACCGTTAACTGTTACTCGACGGTTACGCTCTTGGCCAGATTTCGAGGCTTGTCCACATCGCAACCGCGGGCTACGGCGATGTGATAGGCCAGGAGTTGTAGCGGGATGATGTAAACGATCGGCTGGAGAAAGTCCGCGACCTCAGGGACTTCGATCAGTTCGTCGGCCAACTTGGCGGCTTCCGTATCGCCCTCCTCGACGACGGCGATGATGGGACCTCCCCGAGCCTTGATTTCCTGGATGTTCGCCAGGACCTTATGGTACACCGGCCCGCGCGGCAGCAAGAAGACGCTGGGGGTGTTCTCGTCCACCAGGGCGATCGGGCCGTGCTTCATTTCGGCCGCCGGATAGCCCTCCGCGTGGATGTAGCTGATTTCTTTCAGTTTCAACGCCCCTTCCAACGCCGTGGGAAAGTTGAATTGGCGGCCGAGGTACAGGAAATTGTTGCAACGGTAGAAGCGGTCGGCGATGCGGCGGGCGGCCGCATCGCAGTTCAATGCTTGGCGGACTTTATCCGGCAAAGACCGCAGGTTTTCAATGATTCGTAGCCCGGCCTCGAAGCTGAGGTGGCGAAGCCGGCCGAAATACAGCGCCAACATGGCCAATACGAGGCACTGCGACGTGAATGCTTTGGTCGACGCGACGCCTACCTCCGGTCCGGCGTGGAGATAGATCCCGCCGTCCGCCTCTTGCGCGATCGTGCTGCCGACCACGTTGCAGATCGCCAGACTGAGGTGTCCTTTGCGTTTCATTTCCCGCAGCGCGGCGAGGGTGTCGGCCGTTTCACCGCTTTGAGTGATGGCGAACAGCAGCGTGCGGTGATCCATGGGGGGATTGCGATAACGCAATTCGCTGGCGTATTCGACCTCGACCGGAATGCGAGATAAGGTCTCGATTTGGTATTCGCCGACCAAGCCCGCATGCCAACTGGTGCCGCAACCGGTCAAAACGATGCGTTCGATCTGCAAGAGCTGCTGCGGGGACAATTGGATTCCGCCGAATTTTGCGGTGGCGAAATCGGTGTCGATTCGGCCGCGCATGGCGCTTTCCAGGGTCTGCGGCTGTTCGTAAATCTCCTTGAGCATGAAGTGCTGATATCCGCCCGTATCCACCTCCCCGGCGGACATCTGGAATTCTTGGGCGTTAACGCGAACGGCTCCGTCGTCGCGGTGGTAAATCCGCACGGAATCCGGGGTGAGCAGCGCCGTCTCGTGATCCCGCAGAAAGATCACATTGGTGGCGAATCCCGCTAAGGCGGATGCGTCGCTGGCCAGGTAGTGTCCGCCTTCCCCCACGCCGCAAATGAGAGGGCTTCCCAATCGCGAGGCGACGATCACATCCGGAAAGTCGCGGAAGAGGACGGCCAGGCCCCAGGTGCCGCAGGCTTCAGCCAGGGCCGTTTGCACCGCTCGAACCAACGGTTGGTAGCCGCGGCGCACGATTTCGTCCGTGCTCAAACCTGTTTCTCTGAGGCATTCCGCGATGAGATGCGCAAGGCACTCGGTATCGGTGTCCGAGCGGAACTCGTAACCGAGGGTCGTCAGGCGACGACGCAGGGCGTCGGAATTCTCGATCACCCCGTTATGGACCACGGCCAAGATACCGTCCCCGCCGAGGTGCGGGTGGGCGTTGGCGGTGGTGGCCGGCCCGTGGGTGGCCCAGCGGGTGTGCCCCAGTCCGCACATGCCCCGAGCGGCGGTGCGTCCGAGTTCCTCCTCCAGGTTGCGTATCCGGCCGGCGGTTTTGACGACCTGCAGCCGTGGCGTGTCATCGGGGTTGTTCAATGCTACTCCGGCGCTATCGTAGCCGCGATATTCCAACCGCCTGAGACCCGTCAACAGAAAAGGAGCGACATTCCCTATTCCGGTGCAGCCCACGATACCGCACATCTCCACAACCTCCGCGTCAACAGTCCTGGTTCCGGCCCCAAAAACGCCCCTTAGCCGCGCGGCCGGGGTCCGGGCGATGCCGGCCGCGTTGTAGATCGCGGCTTGAGCAGGCTAATACAGTTCTCTTCACACAGCGAAAGTTTAGCGTTTTTTGCGGAATAGGAGCAGACGAAATCCCAGATTCTGCAGCTTTTTCATGGTATCAGGTAGCCTATTAGAAGGGGTTGCGAGCCGGGGTGGCAACCAGGAAATTTCAAACTGGTTTGAACCGATTGGATTTGTGTCACGCCTCTCCGTCACAATCGCGATGTCGATTTTGTCGCCGACAGCTTGCGTGGTTTTTGCTAAATTGCACTAGCAGGTCAAGATGAGGAGCAGTACGTTTTCACGCAGGCCTCATTCCGTGAATCGTGGAGTTGCCGATGACGGCGGACCGTGATCGATCCCATTCTTGGAAACTACCGCGGCGGATTCTAATCGGCATGATTCTGGGCCTCGGCCTGGGGGTGGCCGTCAACCTGCTGCTTTTATCGTCCGGCGACGCGCCCTCATGGACGGCAATCAGTCATGATCGGGTTGATTGGTTCATCCGAAATGTCACCGAGCCGGTCGGCAAGATATTCTTGCGGCTGATTTTCTCAATCGTTTTGCCGCTGGTCTTCTCAGCCTTGGTGCTGGGTGCCGTGGAACTGGGTGATCTCCGAAAGCTGCAAAAGATCGGGGGGATATCACTTTTTCTCACAGGTTTTTTGTCCTTGTCCTCAGTCCTAATCGGAATTGGATTGGTAAATTCGATTCAGCCGGGGCGGTCCCTCACTACGCAACAGCGAGAGGCTTTGAATCATCAATATGGGCGGCAAGCACAGGATGCGGTCGCTGCGGCCATGCAATCCAAGCCGTTACGCGTTATTTTGCTCGATTTGATCCCGGAGAACCCCCTCCAAGAGATGGTTGGCGCCCTGGACGGCTCGTCCAAAGGCAACGGTATGTTGGCGGTCATGATATTCGCCCTGATTTTCGGCATGGGCATGGCCGCTGTGGGGCAACAATCGCTGCCGCTTGTGCAGGTGTTTGAGGCGTTGTTCGCCGTTTCCATACGGGTGGTGCAGTGGGCCATGGCGTTGGCCCCGGTCGGGGTGGGGTGTCTGATGTTCGGGGCCGCGGCTCGGCTGGGGTGGGGGCTTTTCCTGCCTTTGGCCGCATTCGTTCTCGTTGTCGTGCTGGGATTGGCCCTGCAAATGTTCGTGGTCTATCCCCTCATGCTGCTCGTCGCCGGAAGACGCAATCCCGTCGCGTTTTTCTCGCGCATCGGCGAAGTGTTCGTCGTGGCCTTTGGGACCTCATCTTCGAACGCCACACTGCCGACCGCTCTCCGCGTAGCCGAAACAGAT
>FWPV01009721.1_pt1 | contig 16139 bp, 18 predicted proteins | sample 2228371 | NCBI WGS metagenome assembly FWPV01 (sample SAMEA103939776, study PRJEB20133) | metagenome | reverse complement strand
TTGGTTATCGACTGACACCAGCATCGCTTCCAGGTACGTCGCCAACGGGGTTATACTCATCTTGGGGTCTCCTGTTGCACCAGAAGGCCCCATTCTATCGTCTTTTTTTCTGGGTTGCGTAACTTGAGTATATACTGTCAACAATAGAGCTATATAACCCTCCCGCTCTGCTACACTTGGGGCGACAATGCCCTTTGAAACAGGCAAACACTGCTTATCGCTAACCAAGTTGCTGGGGGTGCGGGGTGCTTAACATCGGACAAGTCCTCACCCGTAGCTTTGGGCTTTTAGCCCAGCACCCCATTGGCATTGTTTGGTTGCTGGTGCAAGCCCTGCTAGTGAGCGTTTTTACCCTGGGCCTGATGGCGGGGCCCATGCAGGTAGGCGTCTACACCGTGCTAATGCGCTATGCCCGCACCGGCCACTGGAACCCCCAGGCCCTCTGGGGCAATACCACCGGGCACAACATCGTGGCCGGCATTGTGTTTGTGGCGAGTGCTCTGGCGGCGTTTGCGGTGGGCCTTCCGGTTGCCGTGCCAAACCCCCTGCTGGCCTCTTTGCTGGGTTATTTGGGTCTGGCCGCCATCAATCTGCTGTGGTTTTACACCTTCCAGATCATGGTAGACGACGACCAGACCTGGCCCAAAGCCATTCGCAAGGGCTGGGATTTAATGCAGCAGGGAGGGCTTTTGAACCACCTCCTGCTAATTGCCATCCTCGAGTCGCTCGTGCTGGTCTCGACCCTGTCCACCTGGATACCCTTCCAGATCGTGATGTACCTGCTTTTGCTGGGTTTCTCCACGGTAGCCCGGGCCGTAGCGTATGTGCAACTGGTGCCCACCCGGGCCTTTGAGCCATAGAGCCGCGCATTACCCCTGAACCCGGTACCCTCACCCCTCTGCTCTGTTCTGACCCCTCTGCCCTATTTGTCGTATGGCTTGCCCACCGCCGCCGGCGGACGGCTCCGCCCGATAAAGCCTGCCAGCACCAGCATGGTCAGGATGAAGGGCAGGGCCTGCACGATGGTGGCCGGCAAAATATCCCCACCCTGAAGCTGAATGGCCAGCGCCTGGGCAAAGCCAAATAGCAAGGTAGCCCCCAGCACCCCGAACGGATGCCACTTGCCAAAGATGAGGGCTGCCAGGGCAATAAAGCCTGCCCCTGCACTCATGGCCCGGATAAACTGGTTGAGGAACCCGATGGAGAGGTACGCACCGGCAATTCCGGCCAGCACCCCCGACAGAATTACCGCCGTGTAGCGCATCCGAATCACGTTCACACCCATGGTCTCGGCCGCTTCGGGGTGCTCGCCCACCGCCCGCAACCGCAGGCCCCAGGGGGTTTTGAACAACACCCACCAGACCACCGGCACCAGCAAAAAGGCGAAAATCACCAGGATGGAGACGCTGCTAGGCCCCAGATCTACGTTGGGCAGGCGGTTCTGTACTTCCTGGGAGGTGGAGGTGTTGTTGTAGAGCACCTGCAAAACAATCGAGGGCGCCCCCAGGGCCGCAATATTGATGGCGGTGCCCGAGACAATCTGGTCGGCGCGGTACTTGATGGAGGCAATGGCGTGAACCAGACCCACCAGGCCGCCTACTGTGGCCCCGGCCAGCAAACCCACCCAGGGAATCCAGAAGGCCTCGAGGCCCCCAGTAGCCACCTCGATGCGGTTGACCGTGATGGCCGCCGCAGCCGCGCCAAACAGAATCATGCCCTCGAGGGCAATATTCACCACCCCGCTACGCTCGGAGAACAGCCCACCCAAGGAGGTTAGCAAGAGCGGCGCAGCCTGCCGCAGGGTCGAAAAGAAGAGCGCAATGACGATTTCCATTGGTTAGTCCCCCCCCGCCGGTGCAGACCTGGCTTGTCTGGCCTCCTGCTCGGCTTTGGCCTCGGTTTCGACCTGGGCCGCCCGCAGTGGGTCGGTAAAGTAGCGGGGCAACAACCCTCCCACCGCAATGAAAAGGATTATCAGGGCCTGCAAGACCTGGATGATCTGGTTACTGATGCCGAGTTGAGCATTCAGCGAGACGCCCCCCGCCAGCAGCACGCCAAACAGGGTAGCCGAGAGAAAAATGCCCAGCGGCATGTTCTGGCCCATCAGGGCCACCGCGATGCCGTCAAAGCCCACACTCGAGGGAATGGCGGTCTTGAGCCGATAGGTGCCGTCCATGCCCGCACCCAGCACATAGTGGGTCGCCGCCAGCCCGGCCAGCGCCCCCGAAATCACCATAGCCAGCACCATTTTTCGCCTGAGGTTAACCCCTGCATACTCGGCGGCTTTGGGCGCCAGGCCGGTGGCCCTTAGCTCGTAGCCAGCAGAAGTGCGGAACAGGTAGAAGTTGTAAAACAACAGGGCCAGGATGGCGATCAAAAAGGAGCCATTCAGCAACTGCGAGGCCAGTGCCGAGCTGATGGTCACCGGGAAACCGGGCAAAAACCCTCCTACCACAAACCCCAGCACCATCGCCCCCAGCGAATACAGCAAACGCCTCCCCAGCTCCAATCGCCTCAGGCCGTAGTAAACCCCCAGGGCCGCCAGCACCGCCAGCGGCAAGGCCCAGGAAAAGGTGCTATCCGGCGCCAGGATGTGAATCATCAGGGGAATGCGAGCCCCTTCTTGCATTTCCTCACTGCGCCCCTCGAAACCCTCGGCTTTGAAGGGCAAGCGCACAGTTTGTCCAAAAAAACGGTATTCGTTGGCGGCAAGCATGAACAGCAGCACCGAGGCCGCAATATAGTTCATCATGATGGTATTGATGACCTCGTTGGCGCCAAAGCGGGCCTTGAGCCAGCCCACAATACCGCCCCACAAGGCTCCCCCCAGGGCAGCCGCCATGATGGCCGCAGGTAGCAACAACCAGCCCGGCAGCGGCAGATACACCCCCACCAACATGGCAAACAGGGCACCCATCGTAAGCTGGCCGGGTGCACCAATATTGAACATCCCCGCACGAAACCCAAACGCCACTGCCAGACCCGTAAAAATGAGGGGGGTGGCAAAGCCCAGGCTGGTAAAGATGCCGGTCAGGTTAAGCATGGGGCTGAACAAAATCTGGAAGGTATAGGTCACCAGATCCAGTTTTCCAGCAATCAGCTCGCGCAGCCCCAGTCCTTCAACCCCTTGTGTACCGAGTCCAGGGCGCAGAATGGCCACAACCATAGCACCCACTACCACTGCCAGGAGCAGCGAAACGATGGGCACTACCATGCCCCGAAAACGCACCAGAAAAGCCAGGCCGCCCGGCAGTTGCATACGGGCCAGCAACAGTAGCCCCAGAGAGTAGAAAAATCCAGCATAGATGCCCAGCGACAGCGCAAATCGGCGCAAGGGTGGGCGACGCGCTCCGGCGGCCACCGCCGCATCGTTTACAGCATTGATGGCCTGGTAAAAAAGAACCGCCTCAATGGCAAAAATAGCGATACCAACGCCACCTAAGATATACAGCACTCGAGCCCTGGTTTCCGCATTGGGCACAAACAGCGCCACACTGGCCGCCAGCACCAGCAGAATCCACAATCCAAAAGCAGCCCCCAGCCAGTTGAAGGTCAGACCCTCCGGCAGCGTCAGGCCCTTGGGATTCATGACCCCCAACGGATTGAGCAGGTAGCCCGTACCATCGAACTCCCGTAGCGGAACAGCCCAGGGAGCCAGGGCCATGATGACCAGCACCAGCCCCCCCACGATCAAAAACCAATACCGACTCATAGGTTCCTCAGAGCGGATTCTACACCGCAAGCCCCGTTTGGGTAGAGGTTCGCTGGTAGGCAATTATCATTCTCTCTTGCAAAAATTCTCAATTTTGGGGTCAGAACTCAACCCGCCAACTCTGCAGTCCACTCCAATCCGCCAAGCCGCCCAAGTGCTAAACTCTTCGAGTGCAAGACGCTACCGAGGCCAAAGCCCAGGCCATTCAAAAGATGTTTTCCGAGATTGCGCCGCGCTACGACCTGCTCAACCGGGTACTGTCGGCAGGGGTGGATCAGCTCTGGCGGGTAGCCGCTGTCAAGGCCGCCCTGGAGAAAAACCCCGGGCGCATCCTCGACCTGGCCACCGGTACCGGTGATATTGCCCTGCTGCTCAAGAAAGTGGCTCCGGAAGCCTTGGTTATTGGCGGCGATTTCGCCCCTCCCATGCTCGAGCTAGCCCGGCAAAAAGCCCATAAAGCCGGACTTTCGATTCCTTTTGTGGAGGCCGATGCCCTCAAGCTGCCCTTCCCCGACCAGCACTTCGACGCCGTAACCATCGCGTTCGGCTTCCGCAACTTTGCCGACTACCCCAGAGCGCTGGCCGAGCTGTATCGGGTGATGGCGCCTGGGGGAAGGCTCTGCATCCTGGAGTTTCCACCACCGCCCAAAAGTGGTTTGGGTGTGCTGTACCGCTTCTACTTCACCCGCATCCTGCCCTTGATTGGCGGGTTGGTTTCCGGCAGTGCGTCGGCCTACCGATACCTGCCAGAATCGGTGGAACGCTTCCCAGATCCCGTTACCTTTGCTAGCATGATGCACCTTGCAGGCTTTAGTACCCGCTACCAGCTTTTTACCGGAGGTATTGCAGCCTTGCACATTGGAGACAAGCCTATCTCGAACTCGCCCGTGTTGGCCGTCTGCACGGGGGAGTTTACTGCCGATGAACAAACATGACTGCAATAGAGATTGACCCCCAGCGGCTGCTCCTCGAGGGTCTGGAGTCCGGCGAGTTGCCCGACCTTATGCCCTTTGCTTTGGCCCGTGAGTATGCCCTCGAGAGCGCTCAGGGCAACCCCGGCGAAAACGAAATTGTTCGCTGGTGGCACAGTCCAGAAGGGTTCTACTACGAGTTCAAGCAGTTTCCTGCTGCCTTTTATGGACGCCTGGGCCTGGTGCAGGGCGAATACCTGACCACAACTCAGGCCCAGGAACTGGTCTGGGAAGCCCTGGCTCGAGCGGATAAAGAACAGGCCGACCTGACCCTTTTCTACACCGCCAACCTGATGCAAAGCGATCAGGACTACTTCTTGGCCTACACGCTGGGCAACATTCGCATTGAACGGGGCGAGGCCCGTTATGCTCTCCCCTTGTTTATGCGTTTGCAAACGCCCCAACACCTGCTGGTACTATTCCGCGCACAGGACGAATACCTGGCTTTCAGACTTCCAAAGGGCCAGCCGGTTTTACAAGGACTCTCTGCTTGAATCGGCCCTGGATCGCTCTTACAGTGGTTCCGGTGAATACCCGAATCACCGGGTTTGGATGTCCCAAAGAAACGATTAACAATCGCCAGAATTGTTCTTGTTATCAAGCTTCATTGCGGCCCACATGCCAAGCCGAAGCGAAATCAATTCCGAGCACTTGCTGAGACCCGCGAGATGAAAGACACGTTTCCTGCTCTGGTATCGTCCAATCTTTTCCCCTCACCCCCGCCCTCTCCCAGCGGGAGAGGGTTTTTGTCCACCATTCTCGATAATGTCACATGGGCCCTTCAATGGGCCGCTCTCGCTCACAACCAACAGGTTGAGCGAGTCCATATGAATTGCTTTTACAGCTTGTGGCTTTTCGTAATGCGCTCGAGAGAAGCATTGGCTGGCTGCATTTAGAAAGTCATGGCCAGAAGCGCTGTAATGCTTGATTAGCCGCTATTCAGGCCAGGCTGAAGGGCCGCTCTAAAAACTCGGCACGGTGCTGAATCTGCCGTAGCGCGTAGTCCACAAAATCCGTTTCGGAAATATCAAAAGGCATGGGTTGGTGGGCAGCAAAAACCTCCTGCACGATACCGACCGCAGCCGGAATCAGCTCGGCCAGCACATCCTCCAGCACCTCTTTGCTTTGCGGATGGTAGTGCAGTAGCTTGCTCAGGTTGTGCAGGCCAAAGGCGATGTGACGGCCCTCGTCGGCCTGTACATGGCCCAGTCCCCTGCGCAGGCCCGGCATCAGGTTTTGCTTTTCCAGGACCTCCTTATAAGCGCGGTAGCCCGTTTCGGCCAGAACCCCTTCCACAATCAGGTTGTAGGTGCTAAGCGCCCGAACCTCTGCTGTAGGAGAGGGGTCGGCCTGGAGTGCGTTCATGGCTTGCGGCAGAGCCTGGTAGAAAATTTGCTGCCAGGATTCGACGTGAAACTGCGCCAAATCTGGTGCGCCCCCCACCACCTCGCGGTGAAAGCGGTCGAAGAATTCGGCATGTTTGGCCTCTTCGAAGGTCCAGGTTGCCACGTAGAGGGCATCGTCATAGCGGCCCTGCTGGCTTACATGGAGCAAATAGGGAGCCAGGTCCAGCGTGACCGCTTCTTCACCACCCACAAACAGCGCCGATAGATGCAGCAGCACCTTTTGTTGGGCTTCACTCAGGGAGGCCCAGTCCTGGCGGTCCTGGGTGAACTCGAGGTCTTGTGGATTCCAGAAGTTCCGCTTGGATTTGTGGTACAGGCTGACCACAAAAGCGTCCTCGAGCCGACCCGGCTGGCTGGTGGTTAATTGCCGCATATCTGGATTCTAAGTATCTCCACGATAGAAACGTAATGGGTAGGGAAAGGGTGATTCACGAGGCCGCGCCGCTGCAAACCCCAAAATTCGCACTTTCGTTGAGCAGCATGATATTTCTATCGGGGGCGCACTTAGCAGGCGTTCCATCAACCTTTTTGGATAAGCAAATCAAAAGCAGGGGAGGCCTCTCCCCTGCCGCGAGCTACCTGCCTTTTTTAGTGGTGATGCCCATGCACCCCGTGGGCATGGCCGTGCTCGAGTTCCTCCGGTGTTGCGGGCCGGATAGCCACCAGGGTGACGTCGAAGTTCAGGGTCTCGCCCGCCAGGGCATGGTTAAAGTCTATGGTCACCTCTTTGCCATCCACATTCAATACCGTGAAAGGCATGGGGTTGCCTTGCGGGTCCTCTGCATAGAACATGGCCCCTTCCACCAGTTCGGCATCCGCCGGGAAAGCCTCGCGCTCCACCACCTGCACGCCTTCGGGGTCGTACAGGCCATAGCCCTTTTCAGGGGCCACCGAGACCACGACCCGTTCACCCGCAGCCTTGCCTTCCAGCGCTTCTTCCAGCCCCACCACAATATTGCGATGCCCGTGCAGATAATCCAGCTCCCCCTGGTCAACGAGCTCATCTTCCACGTGCAGCGTATAGCGAATGGTAACAACCTGGCCTTTGCTTGCGGTCATACAGACTCCTCTCCATTCACAGAAACCATACCTGCGTTTCCGCGAGACAGTCGAGTATAAAGCATCCAGATTAAATAATCGTAAACCGTTCGGGATACGAAACCGAGTCCATGCCCTATGCTGTACCCATGTTTGTGGAAGAAGTCATTGGCAAGACCCCTGTGGTACGGCTCAAGCGCGTGGTAGAACCGGGCATGGCCGAGGTCTGGGTCAAGCTGGAGGGCGATAACCCCGGCGGCTCCATCAAAGACCGCACGGCCTGGTATCTGATCAAGGATGCCGAGGAGCGCGGCATTCTGAAGCCCGGTTCAGGGCAATTGATTGTGGAGCCCACCAGCGGCAATACCGGCATCGGCCTGGCCATGGTAGCGGCCAGCCGGGGCTACAAGCTGATCCTGACCATGCCGGCCCAGATGTCGGAGGAGCGCAAGCGCATCCTCAGGGCTTACGGGGCCGAGCTAATACTCACCGACCCCAGCCGCCGGATGCTGGCCGCGATTGAGGAAGCTAATCGAATCGTGGCCGAGCGGGGAGCCTTCATGCCCAACCAGTTCGACAACCCCGCCAACCCCCGGGCCCACTACGAGACCACCGGCCCCGAGATTTTCCAGCAGATGGAGGGCCGACTGGACGCCTTTGTATACGGGTCTGGCACCGGCGGGACAATTATGGGGGTCGGGAAGTACCTGCGTGAGCGGCTGCCCAATATACAGATTATCGCCTGCGAACCTCAACGCAGCAACGTGCTATCCGGGGGCCAGATGGGCTCGCATCAGTTCCAGGGCATGGGGCCCGGCTTCATCCCGCCCAACCTGGATGTGAAGATGCTGGATCGGGTGATTCAGGTTCTGGAAGAGGATGCCTTCCCGCTGGCCAAGCCGCTGGCCCGCGAGGAAGGGCTTTTTGTAGGGATGAGTGCCTGCGGCATGATCTGGGCTGCTCTGCAGGTAGCCCGCGAACTGGGGCCGGGCAAACGGGTGCTGACCATCGCCTGCGACTCGGGGATGAAGTATCTCTCCACCCCCCTCTTTGCCGAGTTGGAAGGCTGAATGCTGGAGAAGGCTCGTGGCTCGTGGCTTGTAGCTTGTGGAGAAACCACATGCCTATAGACGACCCCAACCATTTGCCACTTTCCACTGGCCACATGCCTGTTGTGTTGATCGGGTTGCAAGGCGCGAGTGTATTCTACGGCGGCCCCTGCCCTACCACGCAGCCACGCCCCTGCCAGCCTATTTGTTTGACCTTCCCATCCTCGACCAGAACCGGTACGGTACGCTGGCCGTGGGTAAGGGCGAGCATCCTCTGAAGGGCTTGTTCATTGGCCTCCACGTCATACTCGATAAATTCCACACCCCGCCACTCGAGGTCTTCCCGCAGCTCAGCGGTATGGGGACAGCTCCGTGTACCAAACAGCTCTAGTGCCATAGCGCCCCCAACGGTTAGCGGATGACGTGATAGGCCAGGGCCTGCACTTCCTGGATGCAAAGTTGCTGGCCGCGGTAGTGCAGGCCCCTTGCCCAAAAGCCAGCAGGCAGCCCCCAAGCCAGAAACCGTTCACACATCTGTCGGCAGACCTCGGCCAGACGCTGCGCCCCCTGCTTGAAAAAAGCCCTTAACAGCGTATTGAACGCCCGCATAGCAGCCTGGACTGGGTCAATCGCCTGGAATGGGTTCATAACCAAATCAGATTCAGCTACCCGCTATGCGTCAGCAGATGCGGGGCAGGGGGTCGCCCACCAGCATATCCACCACCCGGCTCGAGCCGTAGCTGCTCACGGTATAGACCACGCCAGCAGGGGTTTCCACCACCTCTCCAATTAGCCGGGCTTCCTGGCCCCCGGCCACCCCCTGCACCGCCGCCAGCGCAGCTTCGGTGTACTCCGGGGCCACGATGGCGATGAACTGGCCTTCGTTGGCAATGTGCAGGGGGTCGAGGCCCAGAATCTCGCAAGCCCCTCGCACTTCGTCGCGGATGGGAATGTGTTCTTCGTAGAGCTTGAGGGCCAGCCGAGCATCCCTGGCCAGCTCGTTGAGCGCGGTGGCCACCCCGCCCCGGGTGGGGTCGCGCATCCAGCGCAGGCCGGGTGCGGCGGCCTCGATCAGCGCCTCCACCAAAGGCCAGACCGAGCGGGTGTCGGACTTCAGGTCGGCCTCGAGGTCGAGTTCCCCTCGAGCCAGCAGAATGGTGATGCCGTGGTCGCCAATAGGGCCCGAGAGCAGCACCTGGTCGCCGGGGCGTACCGAGGCAGCAGCCAGCTTAACCCGTTCGTCTACCAGCCCAATCCCACTGGTACTGATGAAAAGCCCATCGGCCTTGCCGTGCTCCACCACCTTGGTATCGCCGCCCACTACTTGCACCCCGGCCCGCCGGGCCGCTTGTTGCATGGCCTCGAGCTCGGCTTGCAAACGCTGAACCGACAGACCGGCCTCCAGAATCAGCGTGGACAGAAGGGCGATGGGCCTGGCCCCCGAGACCGCCAGGTCGTTGACCGTGCCGTTAACGGCCAGCTCCCCAATCGAGCCGCCGGGAAACCGCAGCGGCTTGACCACAAAGCTATCGGCGGTGAAGGCCAGCGACGAGCTACCCAGGCTGAGCAGGGCCGCATCGTCCAGCGCAGGGTTGCCCAGGATGGGCGCAATCAGACCCTCCACCAGGCGTCGGCTGGCCTTGCCACCGGAACCGTGAGCCAGCTCGATCTGAGCATCTTTGAAGCGGATGGGGGTGAGCGGTTTGGTCATGGCCGTATCAATCTCCAGAGACCAGCTCGGCGCGGTGGACGTAGTTGTAATAGGCCGCACAGGCCCCTTCAGAAGAGACCATCAGGGCACCTACCGGCTTTTCGGGGGTACATTCCTTGCCGAATAGCCTGCACTGCGGGGGCTTGAGCACGCCTTTCAAGACCTCGCCACACTGCGCGGCCTTGGGGTCGGTCACCCGTACCCCGGCCACCTCGAAACGGGCCTCGGCATCCCAGGGGGCATACTCCGGGCGCAGTTTGAGCGCCGACTGGGAGATGAAACCCAGGCCGCGCCACTCGAAGAAGGGGCGCAGTTCAAACACCTGGGCCATGGCGGCCAGGGCGGCCTGGTTGCCGTCCCAGGGTACGACGCGCTCGTACTGGTTTTCCACTGCGGCCCGGCCCTCGTTGAGCTGCCGCAGCAGCATCACCAGGCTTTGCAGCAAATCCAGCGGCTCAAAGCCCGAGACCACCACCGGCTTGCCATACTCCCGCGCCACGAACTCGTAGGGGCGGCACCCGATTACCGTGGAAACATGCCCCGGCCCGATAAAGCCGTCCAGGCGCATGTCGGGCGAGTCCAGGATGGCCCGCATGGCCGGGATGATGTTGACATGGTTGCTGAAGATGGAGAAGTTGGGCAGGCCCATCTTTTTGGCCCGTAGCAGGGTGAGGGCCGTAGAGGGGGCAGTGGTCTCGAAGCCGATGGCGAAGAAGACCACCTGACGGTCGGGGTTCTTTTCGGCCAGCTTGAGCGCGTCCAGCGGCGAGTACACCATACGAATATCGGCACCCCTGGCTTTCATCTCCAACGGGGTGCCCATCTGGCCCGGTACGCGCATCATGTCGCCGAAAGCAGTCAGGATTACCTGGGGGTCCTGGGCCAGCCGGAGGCCGTCGTCTACCCGGCCCATGGGCAGCACACAGACCGGGCAGCCGGGGCCATGAACGAACTCGAGGTTCTCCGGCAGCAGGTCTTGCAGGCCAAAGCGGTAAATGGAATGGGTGTGCCCACCGCAGATTTCCATGATGCGGTAGTGGCGCTTGGGGTCAGCCAGGCGCCTGATTTCCTCGGCGGCTTTTTCAATCAGCTTCGGATCGCGGAACTCATCAACGTATTTCACGCTACCCCCTCCTGGCCCGCTCCCCCAGCAGGGGCAGGAAGTTTTGCGATGGCAACGCCCATGTGAACAAGCAGCGCGTCGCCTACCTCGAGGTCAGGCAGAAAATCCACCGCAACCCTGGCCTGCTGGCCCAGGCGATCCTCCACCAGGGCATCGCTACCCACCAGGGCCACCACCCGAACCGGCACCGCCACATCGCCACAGGTGGTGCAACCGTCGGCATCGAGGGTACAGCTACCGTACAGGGCCAGATCAAGCGGGTTCATGGGGACTTCGCTCCTCGGCAAACTGGTAGCCCTCGAGTTCCTCCAGGGCTCCCTCGGCCTCGCCCAGCATGGTCAGCAGCTTAAGCTGCTCCCGGGCCTGGGCCTCGCTAATCTTGCTCATGGCAAAGCCCACGTGAATCAGCACCCAGTCGCCCACCTCCAAGGGGGAACCGCGCAGCAAATCCAGGTTGACCTGCCGCCTGACCCCCGACACCTCAATGGTCGCCATATGCTTGGCAGCACTCTCAAACTGTACAATCTGGCCAGGAATGGCAAGGCACATTCTGGACTCCTTTCAAAAATAGGCGACGCTACCTAGATTATATGAGCTAGCTCAGGACACCTGTACCCATGCATTTCGGTCAGGCTTGAGGGGGTTTCTGGACTTGCTCTATCGTCAAAACACCCTAGGTGCAGCCCATGCACGAACTCTCAATCGCCACTAACATCGTTGCGGTTGCCCAGGAGGAGGCAACGGCACGCGGGGTAGAGGTGGAGGCTGTGCACTTGCGATTAGGGGCACTTTCGGGGGTGGTGGTGGACTCGCTCTTGTTCGGCTACGAGATAGCCAGCCAGGGCACCCCCCTCGAGGGCACCCGTCTCCTGATCGAGGAGGTGCCCCTGACCATCTACTGCCCCTCCTGTCAGGCAGAAGTGGAGCTGGAGGGTATCCAGAGCCTGCGCTGCCCTCGCTGTGGTGAGCTGTCAGGCGAGATCCGACATGGTAAGGAGCTGGAAATTGTAGCCCTGGAGGTGAAGGACTGACCATGACCAAAACTCCGCGAATCCTCGAGGTGCGGGCCAACGTGCTCAAGGAAAATGACATACTGGCCCGCTCGTTGCGCGAGCGCTTTGCTCAGACCGGGACGCTGGTGCTGAACCTGGTCAGCAGCCCTGGCTCGGGCAAAACCACCCTGCTGCGCCAGACCCTGCTCGAGCTGGGCCAGCGTTACCGGGTGGCGGCCCTGGTGGGCGACCTGGCCACCGACAACGATGCTAAACGGCTGGCCGAGAGCGGGGCACCAGTACGGCAGATCGAGACCAAAACCCTGTGCCACCTCGAGGCCCGCATGATCGAGGAATACCTGCAGGGCTGGGACTTGCGCCAGATTGACCTCCTTTTTATCGAGAACGTGGGCAACCTGGTCTGCCCCTCGAGCTGGGATCTGGGCGAAGACCTGCGGGTAGCACTGTTCTCCACTACCGAGGGCGAGGACAAACCGCTCAAGTACCCCACCCTCATCAACACCGCCGACATCGCCTTGATCACCAAAATTGACCTGGCCGAGGCGGTGGAGTTCGACCGCGAGGCCATGTACCGGAACCTGCGCGAGATGCGTCCGGGCATCGAGATCCTGGAGGTTTCGGGCAAGCGTGGTACTGGCATGGCGGCCTGGCTGGAGCGGCTCGAGCGTGCCCTGAAGGCCAAACGCAGCCAGCTCTGACCCCGGGTGCATGTGCCGCAGGAGTAGCCCCGGCTTCGCAAAGATACCCATAGCGGTTTTCAGTAATACCAAATCTGCTCAGAAGTGACCCAAAAGCGATATACAAGTCCCTCGGACGCGCCCCCTGGCGCGGCAAGTGAGGGGCGCGTTTAGCGCCGCTCACGCGCAGAGTTGGTATAAGAGCCCCCACAGTCTCCCGAAAATCAAATGCTGTAGGGGGCTGGCTTTTTGCTGCTGGATACAGCGGCAAGCATAAGCGACAACCGCGATGTGCCGGACCGCTCCACCAACACAGCAGACATGGTGCGCCGTATTGTAGTCGGCACAGCCCACATCGCCTTACGGACTGTTCGTGGGAAGCGCCCTGAGCGTACCCGCTTCAAAGTCCAGGCAGCAGCACCCAGTGAACACTCTCCTGTCTTGTGGAAGCCCATGCCTGGGAAGTGCATTACGGAACGTGCACCAAAGCCTTTAAATGGAGCCCCTTGCAGGCTACACTTGCAGTTAGATGGCAAAGGCTTCGATTCAATATCGCTGTATCGAATGCGGCTATAAATCGGTGAAGGAGCTGGGTCGTTGCCCTAACTGTGGGGCCTGGGACAGCTTCAAAGAGGAAGCACCTGTGCTCAAACCAGGTTCTGTAGTGGGCAAGGGCGGACTATCACGCTCTCGTCCACTTCCCAACCCCGCCGCCCTGACCCGTTTGGGGGATGTGCCCGAAGGAGGGGAGGCACGCTTCTCGAGCCAGATAGGGGAGCTTGACCGGGTGCTGGGGGGCGGTTTTGTGCCGGGCGAGGTGCTGCTTTTGGGGGGGGAGCCCGGCGTGGGCAAAAGCACCCTGTTGTTGCAGGTGGCCCAGAAGATGCTGGAGATGGGCCAGCGGGTGGTTTACCTGGCAGGTGAGGAGTCGCCGGGGCAGATTCGGCTGCGGGCCCAGCGACTGGGAATTTCGGGGGAACTCGAGCTCCTGCGGGAAACGGAACTGGACAGCGTATTGGCGACCCTCGAGGCCAGTCCGCCCAATTTCCTGGTGGTGGACTCCATCCAGACCCTGGAGACCACCGCCTCACCGGGTTCGCTGGTGGCCGTGCGCGACGCCACCGCCGCCCTGACCCGCTTTGCCAAACACCATCAGGTAACCACCGTGCTGGTGGGGCATGTGACCAAGGAAGGCATTGTGGCCGGGCCCAAGGTGATTGAGCACGTGGTGGACGCCACCTTGTATCTGGAGACAGCCGGCCACTTTCGGGTCTTGCGCTCCACCAAAAACCGCTTTGGCCCGGTGGGCGAGATGGGGGTTTTTAGCATGGTTCACGAGGGCATGGAGGAGGTCGCCAACCCCTCGGCAGCCTTTCTGGCCGAGCGTCCGGTGGGAGCGCCGGGCTCGGTGGTAGCGCTCAGTCTGTCGGGCGAGCGGGCGCTGGCCCTGGAGGTACAGGCGCTGGCCGCCCGAACCCCCTTTCCGGCTCCTCGCAGGGTTTCGCAGGGGCTGGATAGCCGCCGGGTGGACGTGGTGCTGGCGGTATTGGAGCGAAGGCTCAACCTGCCCCTGGGCAACCTCGATATTTACGTCAATCTGGCGGGGGGGCTGCGGGTCTTCGATCCGGGGCTCGATTTGGCGGTGGGGCTGGCGGTGTATTCTGCTGTGGTAGGCCGCCCCCTTCCGGAAGAGGTCGCGGTGGTGGGTGAGGTAGGGCTGGCCGGGGAGCTGCGCAGCGTGGAGGGCCTCGAGCGCCGCCTGCGCGAAGGGCAGCGGGCAGGCTTCAAGCGCCTGGTACACCCCCCGCAGTTCAAGAGTCTGGAAGCAGCCGTGAGCAAGTTTTTATGAGCGTGATGCGCTGGGTTTTGTATGCGTTGTTTGCCTATCTGGGCTACCGGGTAGGGGTGTGGCTCGAGGTCAGCAATCTGATCAGCATTAGCCCCCTGGGCAGCCTGACCAGCCTCAACCGGCTGTACCTGGGTGTGGTGGGCCTGCTGGTGGGCTTTTTGCTGGTGCCTCGGCTAACCTTCTGGCTGGAGCGCCGCTGGGAAAGTGCCCAGGCCTGGCTTAAGCGCCTGCCACCCGAGATTCCAGTCGCCATCACGGCAGCCTCGGGCCTGGGTCTCTTGCTGGCCGTACTGCTCACTAACCTGCTCAACCAGATTCCGGGCTTTTCCGCCATTCACTCGCTCATCATTGCTGCCGTACTGGTCAGCTCACTATCGGCTTTTGCCATCGCCAACCGCGATTACTTTCGGCTGGCCCGCCCACCTGCCCATGCACCCAAAACCCGGGGTGGCAAGGTGCTCGATACCTCGGTGCTGATTGATGGACGCATTGGGGATGTGGCCGAGATGGGCTTTCTGGAAGGCCCTTTGTTTGTGCCCCGGCAGGTATTGCGCGAACTGCAACAGTTCGCCGACGCCTCGGATGCCCAGAAAAGGGCCAAGGGCCGCCGGGGGCTCGACACCCTCGAGCGCCTCAAGCTGAGCGTGGGCCTCGAGGTGCTCGATGGCGACGAGTCCGACGACCCGGTAGACGACCAGATTCTGGCCGAGGCCAAAAAACTGGGCGCGGCACTGGTCACCAACGATCACGCCCTGGCCCAGCTTTCCCGCATCTATGGGGTCAAGACCCTCTCGGTACAGGCACTGGCCTCGGCTCTGCGGGCCCCGCTTCAGCAAGGCGATACCCTGAGTATTACCATCGTCAAAGAGGGCAAAGAGCCCGGCCAGGGGGTGGGCTATCTGGAGGACGGCACCATGGTGGTGGTAGACGACGCCATCCCCTTCAAGGGCAAGGAAGTGGGGGTCGTTATCACCCAGTCCATTCAAACCCAGATTGGCCGCCTGCTCTTTGGAAGGCTCCAAACCGAAGAAACCGATCGCCCGACCTCCAAAGCCGAGCGATAGGGGTCTGATACCAACCTTCGTCGTACAGCCGACTTTCAGCGAAGCTCGAGGTGGGAATGGGTGGTGGGAGGTGGGTAGTGGGTTTCCAACGCCTGTCCCCTACCCCCTAGCCCCTGTTCCCTAATCCACCTTTCCTATACTCAACTTACGCAAGGCTCAAGCAGCCATGTCCAGGAAGGCATAGAGGTCACTTCTATCCAGGGTCAACTTGCGAGCAATGAGCCTGCGACGGAGTACATAAACACCAGAATGGGTCTGAAGTTTGAGCCTTTGCAGGTAGTGGTAGGCCAATAGGCCAAAGGTCAGGTGGTGGGTGTAGGTTTTGATGTTGCGTTGTTGCACCCCCTGCCAGCCACACGCCTGCTTGAGGACTCGGAACACCTCCTCAATCGCAGCGCGGATTTTGTAGAGCTTTTTGACGATCTTCCACTCCAATGAGGTATCGCTGGTCGCGTAGAACTTGCGGCCCCTACGAAAGACCTTGACCCCGATTCCGCCTTTGAGCTTACCGATGGAGTGCCAGTTG
>FWPV01009720.1_pt1 | contig 16139 bp, 16 predicted proteins | sample 2228371 | NCBI WGS metagenome assembly FWPV01 (sample SAMEA103939776, study PRJEB20133) | metagenome | reverse complement strand
ACCGGTGCGTCAGCCGCCGCGCCGCGGCCGGGCAAAGCGGTCGGCTGACCGCGCTTTTAGGCGGCGTTTTTTGCCGCTTGCATGCAATGGCTCAATCAAGGATAAGACAACAACCGTAATCCGCTGATAAACCGGTAATCTTGCCGATTCTTGGTGATGAACGTACAATCAAACGTCATCGCGGTCGCCACGATCAGCGCGTCAGGAATCGCCAAGCCATGACTCAACCGATAACGCCGTAACAAATCAACTGCTGTATCACACGCCGCTTCATTCAGATTGAATACTCGAAACCGTTGCACAAAACGCTCCGTGTTGCGCAACTCGGTCTTGTTGCGGCAGCCAACAAATAACTCCATCTGGGGAATCACGCTAATCGCCAATGTTGACCTTTACTCCAGCTCGTCTAAACAAGCTATTGCTTCGCGGACTTGGCGGGCCACATCAATCAAGATGTCGGTGTCAATAATCGTCACGCTCACTGGGCGCGCTCCCATTCCCGATGCCGCAGATGACGTACCCACGCCGTACTATCCTGCATATCGTCACGGTCACGCCACATCCCGATAAAGGGTTCATCCGCTAACTTGGGGCGTTTGGCTTTGGTGGCGCGCGGCATGGGGCGATAGCGTGTTTTCAGAAAGGCGATGAAGTCAATCCCGTGCTTCTGCGCCTCTGGCGGTAAGGAGGTTATGTCTCGAACAATACTTGGATTTTCCATTTTGACCTCATGTCCATCTCTGCATCGGTTCTCGGTGCGCCCGCCTAACTTCCGATGGGCCGATAGCCAAACTTGCGCAACAGGGCGGCCAATTCATAATGCCAGCCAGTGGCAGTATAGGTTTCGTGAGGGTCTGGCACATTCTCCATCAAATTCTCAAGAATGATATAGTCATCTTCGTTTAGCTTTTTCAGATGCCAACCCATACTGTGTTATCTGCTTCTCTGGACTGGTCTTTTGACTGACCCATTTATCTTACAATATACTTTTGTCAAGCTGTTGGGGAAGGTGGCCCAACGACCTGCGCGTCAGCCGCCGCGCCGTGACCGGGCGAAGCGGTCGGCTGGGCGCGCCTGGCGCAACCCGTTCGCTTGAACCCGCTGACCGTCAGGCCGGCGGGGGCTGAGCGGCGAGGCCAGGCTGGGAGGCCGGTGACGGTCTCCCTGACCGTAACTAGGCCATATTCTCTTCAACCTTCCCCAATAAGCATTTGAGCAACTGGTCATCGAATGTAAAAACCTGTTGCTGCTCCACCACATGGTACGCCCATAAAAACGCATCAACAATATCCAGATTCTTTGTGCAATAGATTGACAGAGCTTGTTTTAACACGTCGGGCTTTTCAACCGAGACCAACCCCTCCTCTACCAAGTCGCACAGTTTCATCTGAATCTGTTCTCTGGCAACCTGATAAACCTTCTGAAGGACATAGACGATTTCACATACAACCTCGATGGGCAGCGTCACCTCATGGTGCTCAAGTATTTCAGCAGCACGTGAGGAAAGCTCGGCATGATCATTGAGGACATACCGTAACACGATATTGGCATCAACGAGGTACATGTTTTTCTCTCACGGCTTCTAGCCAGGCTTCTTGCTCCGTGGGTATCAGCTCGGGTTTAGCATACTGTTGCAGGCACCCTCGTAGACTTTTCTTCGAGGACAATTGTGTACCCGGCGGCTGCATGGGCAAAATGATTATCTCGACTTGCTGCCCCCACAGGCTATGTGGGAGATGTAGCGTAACCTGTCCCTGTTCAACGGTCCGAATTTCTCGAATGGCTTGCATCACTGCCTCCTACATACTGTCTTCACGCTGTATGGTCGCCTGTTGGCAACATTGCCTTAAACCTTTCAGGTTTTATCTTCGCCGCCGCCCAACGACCTGCGCGTCAGCCGCCGCGCCGCGACCGGGCGAAGCGGTCGGCTGGACGCAATATTTCTCGTAGAATGACTCGACCAGTTGGCTGACCTGTTCTTCGGTGATGGTAGTTGGGAACTCTATAGCATACATGCTTCACCTCCTCCAGGCAGGGCTATGGGTCAATAGCTGCCTGATGTACCTGGACGGGTTGGCCCTGACCTTATTTTACTCTCAAAAAGCCAACTTGTGCAAGTGACCGAGCGCGTGGGGCAATTGATTTTTTGCTCACGCCGGGCCACCAGAAACACCAGGGGTTTGCCTGGGGTCTTTTTGTGGCAGGCAATTTGTAACTGCTGTGTAACTGCGGCATGTTACAATCACGCTGTAAATTTCCCAGCGCCAGTTACATGGAGGCTTGATGACAGCATCAAACACGACCGTCGGCATCGTCAGCGTTGGCGTCTATATCCCCGAACCCGTTTTAACGGCCGCCGACATTGCGCGTGAAAGCGGCATCCCCGAAAACGTTATCCGCGAAAAGTTTGGCATCAATCAAAAGCACATGCCTGGCCCCAACGACCATACCAACCAGATGGCGATCTGGGCCGCGCAAGATTGCCTTGCCAGGACCGACATCAAGCCCGAAGAGATTGACCTGGTGTTGTGCACGACCGAGGAGTGGAAAGAGTACCTGTTGTGGACGGCGGGCATCAAGCTGGCCTACGAAATCGGCGCGACGCGCGCCTGGGCGATTGATGTGCAGATGCGCTGCGGCACGACGAGTGTCGCCATGAAGATGGCGAAAGACATGATGATAGCCGACCCCGACATCAACACGGTGCTCATCGCTGGCGGCTATCGCAACGGCGACCTGATCAATTTCAAAAATCCGCGCGTCTCGTTCATGTACAATCTGGCCGCCGGCGGCGGGGCGATGCTCCTGCGCCGCAACTGGCCGCGCAATCACGTCCTCGGCGCGCACCTCATGGCCGATGGCTTTATGGCCGACCACGTCATTGTGCCGGCCAGCGGCACGAAAAAATTCCCGACCGACGAGGCGGTGGCGCAGGGTTTGTTCTATCTCGACCTGGTCGAACCGGAAGCGATGAAGGAACGGCTCAATGCAGTTTCGATGGACAACTGGATGCATTGCATTGACGAAGCTTTGCGCAAGAGCGGTTATACCAGAAAGGACCTGGGGTACCTCAATGTGTTGCACATGAAAAAGTCCGCTCACCTGGATATGCTGCAACGCCTGGGCCTGACAGAAGAGCAATCGGTATATCTTTCCGATTACGGCCATCTGGGGCAACAAGACGCCATGCTTTCGATTGTGGAGGGCTTGAAGCAGGGCCGCCTGAAGGATGGCGATTTGATGGTGATTGTGGCGGCGGGCATCGGTTATGCGTGGGGGGCGTGTTGTGTGAAGTGGGGGAAGTGTAAAGCGTAAAGCGTGAGGCGTGATGCGTGAGACGTGGCGAGTGAATCAGGCGGCGAGGCGCTGAAAGACGAGGCTGGTATATGGCAGGGGAGATTCGGGAGGGGTGTGGTGGGCAACGGTTTTGAACAAAGCCTCGACGGTTTCGCTAACTTGCTCGGCCACCAGGCCCGGCACAAGCCGGGCATTACACTCGGGGCAAACGTAAGCAGCCACATCGTGGACGTCGGCAGAAAAGCCGCCACGTTCAAAATGAAGCGTAATTTTTTGTAAAGTCATTGTGTGTCCATTAGGACACGGGCGTGTTGGTTCCATATCTTTACTCGTGCGATCCAGGCTTGCGAATCTTGAACCGAATCCACTCTCTACTATCGGGAATATACGTTGTCACTATCTCAATCTCAGGCTGCGCGTAATCAACAACAACGTGAACCGGCATTTTGTTTGGAAGGTCAGCATAAATCAGGCAGCGGCGCCGTTCGGCATAGTTTTCGATAATTTCACCATTGAGCAAAACATACAGGATGTCTTTGACACTCAAGCCGTCTTTGAATGCTTCGGTGATAGCATGCTCGTAGACAAGATAGCGTTTTGCCCGGATCCTGGCGCGGATTGTTTCTATGTCCACACAGCGCGCTCCTGATTGACTTGAATCTATTTTAGCACATCAAGATGTCAGGTGCAACTCTAATCTCTGCAAGGGACACAAACAGAAAGGGACAGAACATGCGACTCAAAGATAAAATAGCCATCATCACCGGTGGAGCGGCGGGCATTGGCAAGGCCACCGCCGAGCGTTTTGCCGAAGAAGGCGCAAAAATTGTCATTTGCGATGTGAAAGAAGACACGGGTCAGGCCGTCGCTCAGACGCTTGGCCCAGACGCGCGCTTTTACAAGGTCAACGTGGCCGACCGGCAGGCGGTGCAGGCCTGGGTTGACGACGTGATCGCCGCCTATGGCCGGATAGATGTGCTGGTCAACAATGCCGGCATCTTGCGCGATGGTCAACTGGTCAAAGTCAAAGATGGCGCGCTTGTGGGCCAGATGTCCGAAGCCGATTTCGACCTGGTCGTCAGCGTCAATCTGAAGGGCGTGTTCAATTGCACGCAGGCGGTGGCGCCTTGTATGATCAGGCAGGGCGGCGGCGTGATTCTGAACGCCACTTCGATTGTGGGGCTGGACGGCAACTTTGGGCAGACCAATTATGTGGCGACCAAAGCCGGCGTGATTGGCATGACCAAAGTGTGGGCGCGCGAGCTGGGCCGCTATGGTATTCGCGTCAACGCGGTAGCGCCGGGCTTTACGGCGACCGAGATGGTGATGGCGATGCCCGAAAAGATTTTGGACGGCATGAAGGCCCGCACCCCGCTGGGGCGATTGGGACAGCCACGCGATATTGCCAATGCCTATCTCTTTTTGGCGTCGGACGAGGCCAGCTTTATTTCGGGCGTGACGCTGCGAGTGGATGGGGGGATTGTGGTAGGGACGTAGGGGGTGGTTGGGTAGTTGGTTGGTTAGTTGGTTAGTTGGTTGGTGGGGGAGGGAGGCGTGGACGAGGAACACGAGAAGGATGCGGCGACCGGCACAAATCTGTGGCGTTTGTGGGTAGAGAATCCCTGGACGCAGGCGTGGGTGAGCTGGCAAAAGATGCTGTGGGCCAGCCATCCAATGAGCCGGCTGGTGCCGCTGGACGTTGAAGAAATCTGGAAAGCGTTGGCGCAGGTTGGGGATGACCTGGCGGCGCGGCCCGCTGCGCTGCGCGAACGCACTGCCGAGCTATTGCGCAATTACAATGAGCTGGCGTTGTGGATGCTGCGTCGCTCGATGGGTGAGCAGCCCGCTGACCCGGCCGCGCCCGCCGCTCAGGACCGCCGCTTTCAGGACAAGGCGTGGGTCAGCAATTTTGTCTTTGATGCCATCAAGCAATCCTACCTGATTACCTCCACCTGGTTGATGGCGACGGCGCAGCAGATGCAAGAGCCTGACCCCAAAGCCTATCAGCGTGCCAATTTCTACATCCGCCAGTTTGCAGACATGCTCAGCCCGGCCAATTTTCCGCTCACCAATCCCACCGTGTTGCGCGAGACGCTGGATTCGGGCGGCGAGAATCTGCGGCGCGGCATGCAAAACCTGCTGGATGATTTGCAGCGCGGCGAAATCAAGATGGCCGGCAAGGAGCAATTCACCGTCGGCAAGGACCTGGCGCTCACGCCGGGCCAGGTGATTTTCCGCAACGAACTGATCGAGGTCATTCAATACAATCCAGCTACCGAGCAAGTTTACGCAATCCCCCTCCTTTTCATTCCACCGTGGATTAACAAGTTCTACATTTTGGACATTCGCCCCAAAAAGAGCATGGTCGAATATCTTGTCCAGCAGGGCTTGACCGTTTTCCTCATTAGCTGGCGCAACCCCGATGCTTCGATGGAACACATCACGCTGGAAGATTATCTCCGCCTGGGGCCGCTGGCTGCCATCGAGGTCGTCAAAGCCATCAGCGGCGCGCCGCGCGTCAACCTGGTGGGTTATTGCATTGGCGGCACGTTGCTGGCAATCACGCTGGCGTATTTGCAAGCCGTCCGCGATGAATCGGCCAACACGGGCACTTTTTTCACCGCCTTGCAAGATTTCAAGGAGGTCGGCGAGACGGCTGTCTTTATCTCGGAAGAGTGGGTCTCGGATATTGAAAAGCACATGGAGAGCAAGGGCTATCTCGACGGCATCGAGATGGGGTCGGTGTTCAGGCTGCTGCGCTCGTATGACCTGATATGGAATTTTGTCGTGAACAATTATCTGCTGGGCAAAGAGCCGCTGCCGTTCGACCTGATTTACTGGAGCGTAGACGCCACTCGCATGCCGCGCGCGATGCACTCGTATTATCTGCGCAACATGTACCTGGAAAACAATCTCGTCAAGCCCAATCAGCTTGTCTTTTTGGGACAACCCATTGATTTGGGCCGGGTGAATTGTCCGTGCTATGTGGTGGCCGGCGTCGAGGACCACATCGTGCCGTGGCCGTCGGCGCACCGGGCGCGCGCGCTCTTTTCTGGCCCCACGCGCCTGATTCTGAGCGGTGGCGGGCACATCAGCAGCATCATCAACCCGCCAACAGGCAAGGGCTTTTATTTTACCAACGAATCCAACACTACCGATTCGGACCAATGGCTCAAGACGGCCACGCGCCACGAGGGAAGCTGGTGGCCCGATTGGGTGGCGTGGCTGGGCAAACATTCGGGCGAAAAGCAGCCCCCGCCGCCGATGGGCAACGCGCAGTATCCACCGTTGGTGAGCGCGCCGGGGGGGTATGTTTTGGGTTAGCTGGTTGGTTAGTTGGTTGGTTAGTTGGTTGGTTAGTTGGTGCGATAAGGAGCAAAGATGAATCCACAAGAAATGTACAAACAGAAATTGCTCTCGATTCCTGAGGCCGTGTCGCTGGTGCAATCGCATCAGACGATTGGGGTGGCGATGGCAGCGTCTGAGCCGCCGGGCTTGCTCAGCGAGTTGGGTCAGCACAAGGACCGCCTGCAAGCTGTGACGGTGTGGGTCTGCCTGCCGTTGCGCCTGTATGATTTTGTGCTCAAGCCGGAAATGGCCGGGCACTTTTTTGTGGAGAACTGGTTTTACGGCGCGCCCGACCGCGAGGTGCATCCACAGGGACGCACGTCGTACATCCCCAATAATCTCCACCAGGCGGCGCAGTGCAAATTGGACGCGGCCAAAAATCACGTGGATATTTTCTGGGGCACGGCCACCCCGCCCGACAAGCGCGGTTTCATGTCGCTGTCGCTGGGATTGGTGATCGAAAAACAATTGATCGAAGCCGCCGATCTGGTCGTGCTGGAAATCAACGAGAATTTGCCCTGGACGCTGGGCGATACTCAAATCCACATTTCCGAAGTGGATTACGTGGTCGAAAATCACGTCCCGCTGTTCGAATTGCCCAGCGCGCCGCCGGCCGAATGGGAACAGGCCATCGGCGGTTACATCGCCGAGCTGATCGAAGATGGCTCGACGATTCAACTGGGCATCGGCGGCATCCCCAACGCCATCACCGCTTTTATTATGGAGCGGCGCGACCTGGGTGTGCATACCGAAATGTTCACCAACGGCATGGTGGACCTGTACGAGGCGGGCGTGATTACGGGGCGGCGCAAGACGTTGTGGAAGGGCAAGATGGTCGGCGCGTTTGCGCTGGGCACCAAAAAGCTGTACGACTTTGTCAACAACAACCTGGTGGTCGAGTTCCAGCAGGGCCGCGTGACCAACAACCCGTACATCATCGGCCAGAATTACAAGATGGTGAGCGTGAACACGGCCTTGCAGGTTGACCTGTGCGGCCAGGTGTGTTCGCAGAGCATCGGCCCGCGCCACTTTAGCGGCACCGGCGGCCAGCTCGATACGCATCGCGGCGCGCAACTGTCGCCGGGCGGACGCGGCATTATCGCGCTGCGCTCGACGGCCAGGAATGGCACGATTTCGACGATTGTCCCCATGTTGACCGAGGGCGCCGAAGTCACCGTGCCGAGCCAGGACGTAGATACGGTCGTCACGGAATATGGCGTGGCGCGGCTCAAGGGGCTGTGCATCAAAGACCGGATGGAAGCCCTGATCAAAATCGCGCATCCCGATTTCCGCGCCTGGATTCGTGACGAGGCCGACCGGCTCAAGATTGTGCCGCGCCTGGTCGTGCCCGGCGTCGAGGTCGCTCAACCTGCCCCGCGAGCAGCGCGAGAACCGGACACGATCAAGCTGGGCACGTTTTGCGACCTTTCGGGCCCCAATGCGACGATTGGCATGGCCGCGCTGCGCGGCTATTCGGCTTATTACGAGCACGTCAATCGCTGGGGCGGCGTCCACGGGCGCAAGATTGAATTGGTTGTGCGCGACGATGGCTTTGATCCCGAACGCACGAAACTGGCGGTGATGGATCTGGTCATGCGCGATCGAGTGTTTGCTATCGTCAGTCCATTGGGCACGCCCACGAATCTGGCCGTGATGGATTACTTGCTCCAACATCACATCCCGGTTGTGTCGCCGCACAGCGGCCTCTCGGTGTGGTCGGCTCCGCTCAAGCGCACCTACTTTGCGCTTCAACCTTCGTACCAGGTGGAAGGTCAACTGCTGGCGCAGTATGTTTTGGAAAAATTCAAATCGGCGCGGATTGCGGTCTTTGCCATAGACGACCAGTTTGGCCGCGAAGGTTCCGCGGCGTTTCTGGCTGCGCTGGCTAAAGAGGGCATCGAGCCGGTAGCTCGCCTGACGCACACGGCCAAAGAGAGCGACCCGCCGCGCTGGGTCGAGCAACTGGCGGCTTACAAGCCCGACGTGGTGTTGCTCTACACCTACGTCAAGCCGGCGGCTGACCTGTTGCGCGCGGCGCATGCGGCCGGCTTTGCTCCCGCGTGGCTGGGCAGTTATGTCATTTCTGGCCCCGACCTGTTCCAGCTGGCGGGGCAGGAGGCGGCCGAGGGCGTGCGCGCTGCCAGCTATCCGCCCGGCCCGCGTCACCATCGCGGCGAGCGATTGTTCCGCAAGATGATGGCGCGGCAGGCCGGTCGCGCTGACGAGGAACCCGGCACGCATACCCGCATCGGTTACGCGGCGGCGCAACTGGTGGTCGAGGGGCTGCGCCGCGCCGGCCCAGACCTTTCGCGCGACGGTTTCATCGAGGCGCTGGAAAGTTTGAAGGATTGGACCGGCGGCTTGTTGCCGCCCATCAGCTATGATTCCACCGACCATCGCGGCCTGACGACGCTGGCCATGTTACGGGCGATCAATGGGAGGTGGGTTGTGGAGCGGGGGGAGTTGTGTTTAGTCGGTTAGTTGGTTAGGTTGTTAGTTGGTTAGGTTGTTAGTTGGTTAGTTTGTTAGTTGGTTAGTTGGTTTTTGGAGGAGGGGAAAATGCCGTATCAGGATATTGAGGATTCGAGGATGTATCAACGGGCGGAAAAGCTGGCGGACGCGGTGTGGGATCAAGGAGGACAACATGCCCAAAGTACAAACCAACGGAATAGAACTGTATTACGAAATCACCGGCGCAGGCGAACCATTGTTGCTCATCGCCGGCCTGGGCTATGGGCTGTGGATGTGGCACAAGATGATTCCCGGCCTGGCGCAGCAGTTTCAGGTCATCGCTTTCGATAATCGCGGCGCGGGGCAGACGGACAAGCCCGATGGCCCCTATACGGCGCAAATGCTGGCAGCGGATACGGCGGGTTTGCTGGAGGCGTTAGGCATCCGCCAGGCCGCTGTGATGGGGCACTCGATGGGCGGCTTTATCGCGCAGGAATTGGCCTTGAGCCGGCCCGACCTGGTGAGCAAGTTGATTCTCGCCTCGACCAATTTCGGCGGCCCCAATCATATCCCGGTGACGCCCGAAGCGCTGGCAGTGATGATGGATCGGTCTGGCGACCCGATTGATGTGGTCAAACGCGGGATTGCGGTGGCGTGCGCGCCCGGCTTTGCCGAAGCGCACCCGGAGGTGGTTCAAGAGCTGGTCGCGTATCGCCTGACCAATCCCGTGCCGCCCGCGCAATATCAGGCGCAGATGGCGATTGGATTGGGCTTGATGAGCGCGGAGGCGTGTTTCGAGCCTCGCCTCAAGAACATTGCTGTTCCCACGCTCATCCTGTTCGGCGAACACGACAAGGTTGTGCCGCCCGGCAACGCCGATTTGCTGGCGCGCGAGATTCCCAACAGCGCCATTCGCATCCTCGCCAACGCCGGCCACATCTTTCCTATCGAAGTCCCTGACGCGGCAGTCCAGGCGGTCATTGAATTTTTAAAGGGGTAGGCTATGGCAAAAGCGAAAATCATTGGCACGGGTCTGTACGTTCCAGGCGAGCCGATTGACAACAAGCAACTGGCGCAGCGAACCGGCGTCGAGTTCGATTGGGACAAGCTGGAAAACAAGATTGGCATCAAGCAGCGCCACATTGCCAAACTGTCGGGCATCCAGGAATCCACCGCCGACTTTGCCACGCGGGCGGCGCAGGCGGCCATCGAGGCGGCCGGCATTGACCCGCTGGAAATTGGTCTGTTCATCGTCGGCACCGATACGCCCGAATACATCTCGCCGCCTACGGCGATGCTGGTGCAGGGACGCATCCAGCAAAAGGAACTGCCCACCGGCGCGTTCGACATCAGCGCGTCGTGCGCCAGTTTCGTCACCAGCTATGACGTGGCTGCTCGCATGCTTGCCACCGATCCAACGCTCAACTATGCGGTGGTGATTGGCGTGTACAACATGCCGGCTTTTGTCAGGAGCGACGACGGCTTTGGGACGGCGATTTTTGCCGATGGCGCGGGCGCGCTTGTCTTGCAAAAGACGGATGACGATGAGCCGTCGGGCTATATCACCGGTCAACTGATGGCCGATGGCACGCAATGGAATTTCATCGGCATCTATTCCGGCGCGGCGCACCGGCCCATCACGCACGAGTTGCTCGACAAGGGCGAGTATGGGTTGCAACTGTTACAGCCCTTGCCCGGCAACCGCAACATTAATCTCTGGCCGCCGCTCGTGCGCCGCTTGCTGGACAAGAGCCAGCTCACAACCGCCGACGTGGACCACATCATTTTCACGCAAATCAATCGCTCGGTGATTATCGAGGTGATGAACATTTTGGGCCTGCCGCTGGACAAGACGACGATGATTATGGATCGCTATGGCTACACCGGTTCGGGCTGCGTGCCGATGGCGTTCCACCACGCCGTCAAAGAGGGCAAGGTCAAACGAGGCGACACGGTTATCTTTGTCGCCTCCGGTTCGGGCCTGGCGGTGGGCAGCAATGCGTTTGTTTACTAAAGACCAAAGACCCTAAGGGTCTGAAACAACAAGGGTCTGAAACAAGGAGTTCCAAATGAGCACAGTACCCACTTTACCCGGCGTCACATCGAAAATGATTGACACGCCGCGCCTCAAGATTCACGCGCTGTTCAGCGGCCCCGAAGGCGGCGCGCCTGTGATGTTCATTCACGGCAACGCTTCCTCGTCCACTTTTTGGGAAGAAATCATGCTCAAGCTGCCGCCGGAATTTCGCGGCATTGCGCCCGACCTGCGCGGGTATGGCGACACCGAAGATAAACTGATTGACGCCACGCGCGGCTTTGGCGATTGGGTGGATGAACTGCTGGGCCTGGCGCAGGCTCTTGGGTTGACGCGGTATCACATGGTAGGACATTCGCTGGGCGGCGGCGTTGTCTTTAACATGGTCGCTACGGCTCCGACCAGCCTGCTCTCGGCGACGCTGGTTGACCCGGTTTCGCCGTATGGCTTTGGCGGCACAAAGGATGTGGATGGGACGCCGTGCTATGACGATTTCGCCGGTTCGGGCGGCGGCGTGGTCAACCCCGAATTCCCCAAATTGATCGCGGCGGGAGACCGCAGCAGCGACAATCCGCAGGCTTCGCCGCGCGTGGTGATGAACAGCTTTTACTGGAAGCCGCCTTTCAAGCCGGCCCGCGAAGAGGATTTGCTCTCGTCACTGCTCACCGAAAAAATCGGGCCGGATAAATACCCCGGCGATGCTGTCCCTTCGCCCAACTGGCCCGGCGTGGGACCGGGCCGGTGGGGGCCGATCAACGCCGGCTCGCCCAAATACGTCGGCGATAGCGTCGAGCGATTCATCGCCGCTTCGCCCAAGCCGCCCATCCTGTGGGTGCGCGGCGCGGATGACCAGGTTGTGTCCGACAACTCGTTCTTTGATTTGGGCACACTGGGCAAGCTGGGTTACGTGCCCGGCTGGCCCGGCGACGAGGTCTTTCCGCCTCAGCCGATGGTCAGCCAGACGCGCGCCGTGCTGGAAAAGTACAAAGCCAACGGCGGCGCGTATTGGGAAAAGGTCATCGCCGACGCCGGCCATACGCCGTTCATCGAAAAGCCGGACGAGTTTATGGCGTTGCTGCTGGCGCATTTGCGCCAGGCGTGAGGGGAGGTTGAATGGCAACTGCTCGAAATGACTATACGGTTGGCGAAAAAGCCAGCATGACCAAGACCATCACCGAAGCTGACGTGATGGCATTGGCAGATTTGATTGGCGACCATAATCCCCTGCACGTGGACGAAGAGTTTGCGCGCAAGAGCCGTTTTGGCCGCCGCATCGCGCACGGCGTGTTCACCGGCGGGCTGATTTCGGCCGTGCTGGGCAATCAATTGCCCGGCCCCGGCTCGATCTACCTCAGCCAGCAAATCGAATTTCTGGCGCCGGTTTTCTTGGGCGACACGGTCACCGCCACCGTCGAAGTGACCGAGTGGCGTCCCGACAAACGCATCATCACGTTCAAGACGGATTGTCATAACCAGGACAATAAGCAGGTCGCCACCGGCAAAGCCGTGTTGATTGCGCCCAGGCCGGAATAGGAGGAGGTGATTATCGGAGAGTTCGACAGTTCTTTGCGGTGAAAAAATGCTATGCTCGTGACTACTCAGCTACGTTTGATGTGAAATGAAATCACGTTGGTAGTGCGCGCTTTAGCGCGCTGAAAATGGCGCTAAAGCGCCTACTACAAACTGGGAAATCAATTTCACATCAAACGCCCAATCAAAAATCCTAAGGAGGAAAGAAAATGAACAAGCTATTTGGTCTTTTGAGTGTGCTGATTGTTGTCAGTCTGGTGTTGAGCGCGTGCGGTCAGGCCACGCCCACCGTTGCGCCAACTGAACCGCCCAAGCCAACGCCGACCACCGAAGTCAAGCCGACCGCCACCGCTGAGGTCAAGCCGACCGAGCCGCCGCCGCCGTTGGGCAAGGTGCTCAAAATCGGCATGATTTCGATGCAATCGGGCGTGATGGCGCTGTACGGTCAGCAGCAATATCGCGGCTTTATGCTGGGCCTGGAATATGCCTCGGGCGGCAAGAAGGATGATCAGGGCCGCTTTATCATCGCCAATCGCCCGGTCGAAGTGTTGCTGCGCGACGACGAGGGCAACGCTGAAAAAGGCGTGCAACTGGCGCGCGAGCTGATCGAAAAAGACGGCGTGGAAATCTTGCAAGGGCCGGTCAGTTCGGCGGTGGCCGCCGCGCTGACCAACGTCGCCAAAGAATACAAGATTATCTTGATGGTTGACCCGGCCGCTTCGGCGTTCACCACCGGCCAGTATTTCAACCCTTACGTCTTTCGCACCTCGCGCACCAGCTATGACGATACGCTCATCATCGCCAAGTACCTGGTCGAAAATGTGGGCAAGACCTTTGCGCACATTGGCGTGGACAATGCGTTCGGTCAGGGCAGCGGCGCCGCGCTCAAGTATTCGGTCGAAAAGTTTGGCGGCAAGGTCATCGCCGACATTTACGCTCCGCTCGCCACAACGGACTTTACCCCTTACATTCAAAAGGCGATGGATTCCGGCGCCGAGTGCCTGTTCCTCACCTGGTCGGGCACGGGGTACGTCACGCTGTTCCAGCAGTTGGGCGACCTGGGCGCGCTGGATGCGATGAAGGTCGCCACCGGCTATGGCGACAATGCCTCCTTCGCCGCGGTCTATGGCGCGGCCGTCGGCCAGATCGGGTTGAACGTCTATCACTATACCGCCGCCAAGAACCCGGTCAATGACTGGCTGACCAGGCGCCACCTCGAAGAATACAATGAACCCCCTGACCTGTTCACGGCCGGCGGCATGGCATCGGCGATTGCGCTGGCGGCTGCGCTGGAAAAGACCGGCGGCGACGCCACGGGCGACAAGATGATCCCCGCGCTGGAAGGACTCAAGTTCGAAGGGCCCAAAGGCACCTACTACATCCGCCCCGAAGACCACGTCTGCGAGCAGCCGATGAACATTCTCAAGCTGGTCACGATTGACCCGCCCAAGGATGAAAAGGGCCGCCCGACCTATGCGTTCTTTGAAACAGTGTACGTGAGCAAGTACAACGAGCTGGGCGTCCCCTGCACGCTGGTGGGCGAGTATGCCAGCCGGTGCGGGAATTTGCCCAAGATTGGGCAGTAGTCGGTTGGTTGGTTAGTTGGTTGGTTGGTGAGACCTTTAGGGTCTGCAAAGACCCTAAAGGTCTCGCAAAAAATGGAGGGCGATGTGAACCAGGCGCAAAAAGTTCATGAGCGCGAGTCACCCGAAATATTGGGCGCGCGCAATTTGCACAAGCAGTTCGGCGGATTGGTCGCGGTGAACAATGTGACGGTGCAGATTCGCGCCCATACGTTACATTCCATCATCGGCCCTAACGGCGCGGGCAAAACGACGCTGTTCAATCTGTTGAGCGGCACGCTCAAACCCACCGCCGGGCACGTATTCTTCAAAGGGCGCGACATCACCAACCTGCCGCCGTATCGCATCGCCCATCTGGGGATTGGCCGCTCGTTCCAGATTACCAACATCTTTCCCAATCTGACCGTGCTGGAAAATATCCGTCTGGCGGCGCAGGCTTTGGGGCGAGATAATTTCAAGCTGTTCAACCACGTCAAAGATTTCTCGCAGTACGAAGCCAAAGCCCGACAGGTGATCCTCCAGGTGGGCTTGCAGGGGCGCGAAGGCATGCTGGCGCGCATGCTGCCGCACGGCGACAAGCGCAAACTGGAACTGGGCATCATGCTGGCTGCCGACCCGGAAGTGTTGCTGCTGGACGAGCCGACCGCGGGCATGTCTTCGGAACAGGTGCCGGCCCTGCTGGAAATCATTCGCAACATTATGGCCGGCGGCGATAAAACCATCGTGCTGGTCGAACATCGCATGGACATGGTGATGAGCATTTCCGACTTTATCACCGTCATGCATCAGGGGCAGGTGCTGGCCGAAGGCGCGCCGCGCGAGATTGCCGCCAACGAAATGGTGCAGAGCGCGTATCTGGGCGGATTGTACGGCGACCTGACGGCGCGGAAGGAGGCGTGAGGTGGACGAGTATATCCTGGACGTGCAAAACATTCACACCTACATCGGCCAGTTCCACATCCTGGAAGGCGTATCGCTCAAGGTCAGGCGCGGCAGCATCACTGTGCTGCTGGGGCGCAACGGCGCGGGCAAGACGACCACGCTCAAATCCATCCTGGGCCTGACGCCGCCGCGCGAAGGACGGGTGATTTTCGACGGCCAGGAGATTCAGGGCAAGCGGGCGTTCGACATCGCCGCCATGGGCATCGGCTACGTGCCGGAACATCGCGCCATCTTTCGCGATTTGAGCGTGGCCGAAAATTTGAAAATCGCCGAACGCAAACGCGGCGACCTGGACCGCAAAGCCGATTTTATCTTTGGGCTGTTCCCCGACCTCAAGCGATTGTACAAATTGCCGGGCAATCACCTTTCGGGCGGGCAACAGCAGATGCTGGCGGTGGCGCGCGCATTGGTGGCCGACAACAAGCTGTTGCTCATTGACGAGCCGAGCGAAGGCTTGGCGCCGGTGCTCATCGAGCAAATGATGGAAGCCATTCGCCATCTCAGCGCCACGACGACGGTGCTGCTGGTCGAGCAAAACTTTTTCATGGCCAGCCGCTTGAGCGAGTTTTACTATATCATTGACGACGGCAAACAGGTGCACGAAGGCGCGATGGCGGACCTGGTCAAGGACAAGGCTTTGATTCAACGCTATCTGGGCGCGGCGGTCAAGGCGGCATAGGGTTATGTTCACCGCAGAGGCGCAGAGCGCGCAGAGGGATACTTGGAATTAAATACTTGCCCATGCTTTGCCATTTTGCAAGCCACGCTAGGCGCGGCGCAATTTGTGCTTTGCACCCGCCCGAACATAAACCCTTCGACTACGCTCAGGGCAGGTGTTCGGGCTATGAAACAACGCCCCGTGAACGAGGCTGGCAAGCCCGATTTATCGGGCGCAGCGGGACGCGCAGAGGCGCAATAGAGGTTTGTAGTGCGCGCTTTAGCGCGCTAAAGCG
>FWPV01009719.1_pt1 | contig 16140 bp, 11 predicted proteins | sample 2228371 | NCBI WGS metagenome assembly FWPV01 (sample SAMEA103939776, study PRJEB20133) | metagenome | reverse complement strand
CAAAAAGCTGCTAGAAGCCGAGATCCCGGTGGTGATTATCACGTTGGGCGCTCAAGGCGCGCTCTTGGTCACGCAACAGCAGGTGGTGCACGTCCCTGCGCGCCAAGTGCAAGTTGTAGACACCACTGCAGCGGGAGACGCTTTTATCGGGGGACTCGCCGTGGCTCTGCTTAAAGGGTTCGAGTTGGTCGAGGCCGTGCGTTATGCGACATGCGCTGGCACTTTGGCGACCACGGTGCTCGGCGCGCAGACCTCGCTGCCATCGGCGGCGCAAGTGCAGGCATTCTACGAGGAAGGACGCTCCTGAACCGCTCAACCGTATCCGTAGGAATCATCGCTAACCCCGCTTCCGGCAAAGACGTTCGCCGCCTGACCGGACATGCCACCATGGTGGATAACCAGGGCAAGATCAGCATCATCCGCCGCGTCCTGATCGGCTTGGGGGCCATAGGGGTGCACGAGGCATGGATCATGCCCGATACGCACAGCCTTGGCGAACGCGCAGTGGAGGGTTTGAGTCAGTTCACGGGCCCTTTGCCAACTGTCAGAATGCTGGACATGCCCGTTACGGGGCGCTCCGAAGATTCAGAGTTGGCCGCAAAGCTTTTGCGCGAAAAGCAGGTTGGATGTATTGTCATCCTCGGAGGCGATGGCACCATGCGCATGGCATCCAAGGGCTGTGGCGAGGTGCCTTGTTTGCCCATCTCTACGGGCACTAACAACGTCTTGCCGAGCTTTGTCGAAGGGACGGTTGCCGGCCTGGCGGCAGGTGCTGTGGCCGGCAGACGGGTGTCTCTCGATGCGGTCGCCGTGCGCCACAAATGGTTGGAAGTGTTCATTGACGGCGCGTCGCGCGATCGCGCGCTTATTGATGTTGCGGCTTTGGCGGGCAAATTTGTGGGTTCGCGGGCCGTATGGAACGTGGGCGATCTCAAGCAGATCGTTGTCACGCGCGCTAACCCGGTCACCATCGGCATTTCGGCGATTGCCGGCATGGTTCATCCGGTGGCTATTGATGAAGCTTTGGGAATTGCCTTGTTGTTATCGTCTGAAAACGATGCACGTCGCGTTCTTTGCGCTATTGGCCCGGGGATGATCGTGAAGGTAGGTATATCTGCCGTGCACGTCTTGCGGGTAGGTGAGGTGTTCGATCTGATATGCGAGAGACCTCTGGTTCTTGCGCTTGATGGGGAGCGCGAGATCACGCTCTACGAAGGCAGCACAGCCTCCTTGAGGTTGCGTGCGGATGGGCCGTGGATCATAGATACTCATCGTGCGATGGCCGAAGTAACGGCCAGGCAGTTGCTCGACCTCTGATCGTGATGCTAGAATTATAAAATTCTATTATTCGGGAGGCGCGATGGCTTTACGGGCAGATATAGCAATTATCGGTACAGGGCCGGGTGGCTATGTGGCTGCGCTGCGCGCCAGTCAGCTTGGGGCCAAGGTAATCTGTGTAGAGAAACAATGGATCGGTGGCGTGTGCCTGAATGAGGGTTGTATCCCCACCAAGGCGCTGTTGCGTAGCGCCGAGGCATTCGAGATGGTCAAACACGCCGCCAGTTATGGAATTGCGGTGGGCGAACCTCAAGTGGATTGGGCACAGGTTCAAGCGCGCAAAGCAAAGGTTACTAAGCAACTGGTGGGCGGCGTGACCAAACTACTGGATCGAGCGGGAGTGCAGGTGATCAGGGGCGAAGCGACGTTTGTGCGGCCCGATACGCTCAAGGTAGCTCTGAGTGATGGCACAGAGAATGTTGTTGCGGATACGATCATTATCGCAACCGGCTCTCGCACCATGCAAGTCCCTATTCCAGGGATAGACGGCCCAGGCGTGATGGATCATGCCGGTGCATTGGCGCTGCAAACGTTGCCTTCGAGCATCTGTATCGTTGGGGGCGGCTCGATCGGTATCGAATTCGCCAGCCTCTTTAACGCTTTCGGGGTCAAGGTGACGATCGTAGAGATGTTGCCTCGCCTGGCCCCTCTCATGGATGCCTCCATTGGGGAAGGGTTGGCTTGGAGCCTATCCAGCCGCGGGGTAGAGGTGTTGACCAACGCACGGGTCAACAGTATAACTTCGAGCAGCTCCGGCTGCGTGGTCACAGTTAATACGCCGCAGGGCGAACGCAAGATCGAGGCAGAGAACGTGCTCTCCGCCATCGGCCGTAGCCCGAACGTGGAGGGTATTGGCTTGGAGGTGCTGGGCCTCAAGCCGACGCGCAAAGGTATTCAAGTGGACAATCACATGCGCACGGCCGTTCCCCACGTGTATGCCATTGGGGATGTGGCCGCCGAGGGGTTGAAGCTCGCCCATGTTGCCTCGCATCAGGGCATCGTGGCAGTAGAAGACGCATTAGGACATCACGCGGTTATGGATTACACGGCCACGCCGAGCTGCATCTTCTCTCTGCCAGAAGCAGCCAGCGTGGGCTTGTCCGAAGAGCAGGCACGCGAGCAAGGCTATGAGGTGCGAGTAGGTCTCTTCGGCCTGGCGAACAACGGCAAGTGCGTGGCGATGGGTGAGACGGAAGGCTTTATCAAGGTTGTTGCCGAGGCCAGGCATGGCGCCATTTTAGGCTTGCATGTCGTGGGGCCACACGCCAGCGATCTAGTGCTGGAGGGGACGCTGGCCATAGCCCTGGAGGCCACGCTGGATGAGGTTGATCGCACCATTCATCCCCATCCCACTTTGGGCGAAGCTATCGCCGAGGCGGCTTTGGCGGCGCGCGGACGGGCATTGCATCTGCCGCGCTCGTAAAAGTGGAGATGAAGCATTTGCCCATCGGGATCCATCTATCATGTGGAAAGAGCGGCAAATGCTTCATCCCTCATCGAGGATCAGTCATAGCTCATTGTGCTTAGACCGTGGCAGTCGCCCTCAAGCAACCACGGCTCGAAATTCACCCCACAGCTGACCTTTTCTCCATAGCCCGTGGCCGGGTTACAGGGCTGGCCGTCCGGGCGTGGTCCGGAGGCATCCCCCCACCAGTTGTTCGCGGCCTGTACTGTGCCTTGTGATGGGGTGGCATTGTAAACTGCGTAATCGCTGTTATCGCAGAAGAACGATTGGGTGATGCTGGGCGATGCGCCGTTGGTGGCTTCCACGCCCCGATAGTTCAGGGTGAAGATCGAATTAGCCACAGAGATGCTGCCCCCTTCAAAGCGTACTGCCCCATGCACTGGCCCCTGAGAGGGAGTAGTGCCGGCATATTTGAAGGTCGCATAGTTGATGCGCGAATTGGCCGTGCTGGCCGAGGGAGCAAAGGTTATACCGATCCAATCATGGATGCGTGGGGATCTCAAACCACCGTCGTTATCCGTGTCGTGGGCACTACCTCCTGGCCCCACAGAGTCATCGCGGCCTGAGGTAAAGATCACCGGCGCCGTGGCCGTGCCGTTGATCGCCAAGCCTCCTTCGATCCGAATTTCGGGCGGATCGGTCGGCGCGGTGAGGTTCAGCAGTTTGACGACCACGCCCGGCGAAACGGTCAGCGTTTGGCCGGAGGGTATGCGCATAGAGCGCTGCACGAAATGTACCACATCGGGATTTTTCCAGGCGCGCGAGCCCCATGTGCCCCCCACTGGAACGACTTCGGCACCGTTGATCATATTGTCCTCGAACAAGATATCGCTCAAGGTAGGCTCCGCATTCTGCAACTGGATAACGCCCGCGTTGAGACGCCCTCCGTAGCGCAATCGAACGTGGCTCAAGATGTTGCGCGTATGGTCGCTGCTCACATCAAAGATGATACCGCCCCAATCGCCGGGCGCGGGCGTCGTGTTAAAGCCATTGTTGTTGGTATCGCCGCCTGCTTCAGGGGCATCATCTTCCAAGCTGGTTATAACTATATAGCCTGCATCGGAGTTGCCCACTGCGCGCAGCACGCCCAGCACGCGCAGGTTGCGGTTAAAACCCATCTTCAGCTTCACGCCCGGGTTGATGGTGAGTATCTCATTGCGCCGTATGGTGACATCATTACCTCGCACGATATAGACCACGTCCGCGCTGCTCAGCGTCATCGTGCCTATTTCGCCGCTGACATTGCCTTTTAGTTGCGCTCCGTTATACGGATTCTGCACAAAAGTGATATGATGCATAGTAGGTGAGCTGTTCTCCAGCTCAATGGCCGCCAAGTCGCGGAAGATAGCCCTACCCGCATAGCGGATCTCGGCATAGCCAATGGCACCTGGCCTCAATCGGCTTTCCTCTTTAAAAAGGATGCCCCCCCAATCCTCTTTCTGCCCCGTGGACGGGCCGTCGCCGTTGGTATCTCCCAAAGCGCTGTCATCTTTTAGCGAAGTAAAGATAATAGGTTGGCTGCTACTCCCAACAGCGTTCAAGGTGCCTTCGACGCTAAGCCGCTTTGTCGGTGCGAACTTGACAACAACACCAGGATTAATGGTCAAAGTCTGGTTGCGGGGGATCGTCAAATCGCTGGTGACATGGTAAGCGATTCCCTGGGCATCCCAAATATCCGTTGCCCAGGTAACATCGGGAATCTCGATGCCGTTGAGATAGTTGCCCGAGAACTCCCCGTCATACAGATAGGGTGAGGCATTGCGCAACCGGATGGCACCCATCCTGGCAGTCTCGAGTCCGCCACTATAGCGGATCGCAAAGTTGTACATCGAACAGATATGATCCTGGCTTCTGTTCTCAAAAACAATGCCGCCCCAATCGCCCATCTGGGGCGATGAAGCGCCGCCATCGCCGTTCGTATCCCCCCCAACGCTGTCGTCCCGATAAGAGGTAAAATACACGCGCTCGGCCTGGGTTGAGATGGCGGATGATTGTGCCGATATTGCCGAGGTCAGGCTTGTCGCAAAGGGGGAGAATGTTTTGAGGATAAAAGGAAGATAAAGTGTTTTGAAGGGCGGCGGATTTACCCGCAATCCACCTTGCACGATGAGGCTAACCGTCGAGGTGGGCGGGTTGCTCATAAATTTGATCACCGTGCCCGCCGTAATCGTCAGTATCACGCTGGGCGTGACGGTTACGTCGCTCTCGACGACGTAGATATTCTCGTTGCTCCATATCGTGTCCGAGACGATCGGCCCGCCTACGCGCACGATGTTTGGCGTCTGAGCGAGAGCGGGGCGAACCAATAACAGTGGAAAAGACCAAGCGGTGACCGTTATAAAAATGACAAGCAGAGCCAAGTGCTTGTAGCGCATCGTACATCTCCTATTCCCAAAAGGTTCTCCCCAACAAAAGGATTATAGTATTGTGGAGCGATCGGCTCAAGCTGCGTCTATTGGCGGCCTTTTTGCCCCGTAACGCAGCTTGTGCTAGACTGCCTCAGGTCGCAAGTCTGAAAATAAGGAGCTACGAGCATGGCAAAAATGAAAGCGGCCCTCTGGACGGGCACCGAGCGCATCGAATTCAAAGAGATCGAGCAGCCAACGCCGCGCGCGGGCGAAGCGCTGATTCGCGTGGCGTATGGCGGCATCTGTGGCACCGATCTGATGATCTATTTAGGCAAGCATCCGCGTGCCAAAGCGCCTTTGGTGATGAGCCACGAGTTTTCGGGCACGGTGGTGTGGGCTGATGGCGATGCCTTTGCCGAAGGCACGCCGGTGACTATCAATCCGCTTCTGATGTGTGGCGCCTGTTATGCCTGTCGCAACGGCATTCCCCACATTTGCAGCAAGCTGGGTTTGGTGGGGATTGACCGTGACGGCGGCTTTGCGGAATACGTTTCCGTCCCCCTGCATACTGTACGCCCCTTGCCCGTATCTTTGCCACTGATCCAGGGGGCGCTCATCGAACCGCTGGCTGTGGGAGTCCATGCAGTGCGCGTTTCGAATCTAAAGGTGGGCGACGTGACGGCCGTGTTGGGTTGTGGGCCTATCGGGATTATGGTCGCCCAGGTGGCACGATTGGCCGGCGCACGGCGCGTACTGGTTACCGAGCGCAGCCCCAGGCGACTGACCATCGCACGAGAGCTGGGATTCGAGGTGATTGATACTTCTACCCAGGACGCCGTGGAAGCTATCCTGGCCGCTACGGACGGCGTGGGAGTTCCGGTAGTTTTCGAATCGGCGGGCGTGCAGCCCACTATCGCCGACGCGGGCCGGGTCGTGCGCCCAGGCGGGCAAATTCTCCAAGTGGGTATGCCTAAAACGCCACCCGTTGTGGACATCACGCAGCTAATGTTCCGCGAGATCAGCATGACGCCCATTCGCGTCTATCGCGAAGAAGATTTCAACCAAGCCATCGCCATTGCCGGTACGGGCAAGATCGATTTGGTCAAACCGGTGACGCACGTGCTGCCGCTCAAAGATCTAGGTGAGGCGATGGAATTGGCCCACGCGGCCGTTGACTCGTGCAAGATACTGCTCAATCCCAGCGCCTGAAAATGCTGCCTAGGAGTCAATAATGAAAGAATCTTTGCGCAAAACGCTGTCCGAGTTGACCGCTCTGGACGGCGTCTCGGGCTTTGAGCAGGATGTGGTCGCCTATCTCAAGGCCGCCTTTGCCAAAGTGGCCGATGAGGTCGAGGTGGACCGCATGGGCAACCTATATGCTACACGTCGAGGGAATCCTCAAGGGCCACGCCTCATGATCGCCGCACACTCGGACGAGATCGGGGCCATCGTGAAAAGTATAGACCCGCAAGGCTTTTTGCGCTTCGACACGCTGGGCAGGGTTCTTCCCTCAATGCTGGTAGGTCGGCGCGTGAGGGTTCAAGGGAAGCATCTCGGCGTTATCGGGGTCAAATCGGGGCACTTGCAGACGCGCGAGGAACAGGGACGTGTCCTACCGGCCGACGAGCTCTATATTGATGTAGGAGCCGACAGCGCCCAGGAGGTTGCCGAAATGGGCATCGAGGTAGGCGCCCCCATCGCTTACTATAGCCCGCTGGTCAGCTTCAGCAATCCTGACCGCGTGTGTGGCAAATCCATTGATAACCGCATCGGCTGCGCGATCGTGCTAGAGCTTTTCCGCCAGATCAAAGACGTGCCGTTGGCCGGGACGGTGCACGGCGTGATTTGTGTGCAAGAAGAGGTAGATATGCGCGGCGCCACAGTGGCAGCGTACAAGCTCCAGCCTGACTATGCTATAGTGGTTGATACGTTCATGGCAGGCGGCACGCCCGACGTCCACAGCTACAAGGAGCTGCCCGCTTATATCGGCCACGGCCCCGTGCTATTGCTGGCCAACAGCACACAGATTTCCCATCCCGCGGTCGTGCGCTATCTTAGACAGGCGGCCGCCAAGGTCGGCGTGCCCCTACAGCCCTGCACGATCGTCGGTAAGGCAGCCACCGACGCCGGCCCCATCCACATCAGCCGTGAGGGTGTGCCCACGGTGGGGCTTGGTCTGGCACGCCGCTATTCGCACACACCCATTTGCACGCTGGATCTAAACGATGCCGTCGGGGCGACCCGCACGCTTTGCCAGTTTGTCCAGGATATGGGACAACATACCGATCTGAGTTTCTTGTGAAAAAAGCTTTCTCAACCGTAACCATGGCATGATGCCGCGCCTTACATTCCAACGTATAGAAAGTGTAATATGCCTACCGATGCCATACCAAGAGCAGCTTCCATGTCCAGAGGACTCATCCTTCCCAAAGGATATAATCCACGCCTCAGTCTAAGAGAAACGGAAAAGGCGATTAAATTCATTAAAGACCTTTTTGAGCGCAAATTGGCCGAGGCGTTGAACTTGACCCGCGTGACGGCCCCTGTGCTTGTGGAAAGTGATACCGGCATCAACGACCATCTATCGGGTATCGAGAAGCCAGTGCGGTTCCGCGTGAACGCCATTGATCGAGATGCCGAGATCGTGCAGTCCTTGGCGAAATGGAAGCGCTTGGCCCTGGCCGCTTACGGTTTTGGATATGGCGAGGGGCTCTATACCGACATGAACGCCATTCGCCCCGATGAAACGCTCGACAATTTGCATTCGATTTACGTTGATCAGTGGGATTGGGAGAGGGTCATTGCCGCAGAAGAGAGGAATCTGGAATTCCTAAAATGGATCGTGCGGAGAATCTATCAGGTGATTGTAGAGACCGAACGTACGATTTGCGGGCGCTATCCCAACCTGCCGCATGCGTATCTGCCCGATGATATTTGCTTCATACACAGCGAGGACTTGGAACGGATGTACCCGCACCTCTCGCCCAAAGAACGCGAGGATGCGATCTGTCGCGACAAGGGGGCCGTTTTCATCATCGGCATCGGAGCGCCGCTGGCCAACGGGTTGCCTCATGACAATCGGGCAGCGGATTATGACGACTGGATAACGCACACTTTGGACGGGAAGCGTGGGCTAAATGGGGATATTCTCGTCTGGTATCCGCTGCTCGACTGCGCCATGGAGCTATCTTCGATGGGCATCCGCGTGGACAAACATTCCTTGATAGAACAACTCGAGCTCAAAAGGGAAACCGAAAAGTTGCGACTTTACTTTCATCGCAAGTTGGTAAACGGCGAACTCCCCCTTTGCGTCGGCGGTGGAATCGGGCAATCGAGATTGTGTATGTTGTTCTTGCGCCGCGCCCACGTCGGCGAAGTGCAGGCCGGCATCTGGCCTCAGGAGATGATTGAGGCTTGCAAGGCGCACAACATTCCTCTGTTATAATTGGGAGGGGCGCCCGTCGGGCGCTCCTCCCCCAAAGTCAGCGCCCCAAAAGTAGGCGACCCAGCCAGGGGCGCTCCAACACTACGGCCTCTTCAGGGCACAATTCGTGGCAGCAGTAGCAGCGGATACACTTGCGCGGATCCATGTAAGCCACTTTGTTCACGAGTGTGATAGCGCCCACCGGACAACTCCGCACGCACACGCCACACCCAATGCATTTAGGCCCTGCATGGGGAAGGATGACGAGTTGCCGCATGAACCAGCCGCCATACATCAGCATATAGCGCGAAAGCCCTTTGGGCGTTTCTCCTACGCTTCGCGGGGCGGGGCGGCCGATCGTGATCAGGCCGAACAGCTTGCGTGGCACAATCCCCGGATCAACGGCCGCAACAGCGCCCTTGCGAAAGTCGCTGACGCGCAGCGCGTCCAAAGGATCGCCCAGCCATGTCAGGTCTTCGGCGCGCCCTGTGGTCAGACCGCGTTGAACGGCTACCTGTGTAGTAACAAAAAGCGCGGGATCGAAATTCACCAAGGCTGCGGCAGCAACGTCCACATCGAATGGATCGACACCCGTCAGGATCGCCCCCACCCGGCGCGGATCCCCACCCGATGGGCCGTTGCCCTCCATGGCAACGACAGCATCTACGACGTTGAGCACGGGCTTGGCAAAAGTGGCAATATCCACCAATCCCTCGCACAGCCGCCAAGCATCCCTTAGCTTGGCGTGGTAGCTGAACTTGAGCACGCCGGGCACGATGCCGAACAAGTTCTTGACACACACCGTCAATCCGCTCAGGTTGTGCGTCTTGAGTTTAGCCAGATTAATCAGCGCGTCCGCCTCGGCGACCGGTTTGAGGATATCCAAGCGGTGCAACGTAACACCTTCAGGATGTGAGACCTGGACGGTGGCCGTATCATAATTTAGCTCCGCCCCGCTAACTTCTGCAGCCCAGGCCATGCCGGTTCTGCGGTAGTTGAGCCTCAAAACAGCTTCGACATAAGGCCCACCAGGGGATTCGATGATGACCGGTCGTGCACCCGCCTCGATGACAAGCTTGGCCACCGCAGCGACCACCGTCGGATGGGTGGTACATGCCTGCTCCGGAGGCGTTGGCCTCAGCAAATTGGGTTTCAACAGGACGCGCTGGCCTGGTTTGACGAACGCGCTTATGCCGCCCAGTAAATCAACACTGCGACGGACGGCTGCTTCAACTTGGGCAAGGTCATAATCCTGGCAGCGCACGAGGGAGACAGCGGTAGGATGTGGCATGGCTATAGCGAGACCTCCCTATGCTTGGGCTATGGCAGAAAGCGCATCGGCCAGAAAGCACGCTTGGCGTGCGGCGAGGCGCACTTTGACGCTTGCGGCCTCATCCTCTTCGATGAGGCGCTGAAGATCCCCATCTTGCAGACACTGTGTCAGTCGCTGTAGCTCGTCCATGAAAGAATCCAAGGAATGGATTTTGCGCACGCGGTTGCCATCGCGTGTGGTTGGTTCGAATTTCAAGTCGCCGTATTCCCGCTCAGAAACCGCTGCCGGCTGCCGGGTGGCCGATCCGTCGCGCTCTTCTTCACTCTCGTCTTCCGGCTCGGTGCCGCAAGCAGGCTCGTCCTCACGTTCAGGCTCGGCCTTGGCCGAAGGAGCGCTCCAGATGTGGATCGGCTCGTCAACTTTGGCTTCTATCACGGCGATGCGCTCGCCACGACGGAGCATCTCCAACGCTACGCGAGGCTCGATGTTGGCGTTGTGTTGTAGCGCCGCGCAGAGCCGCCCCAGTTCCGCCGCCGAGAGGTTCTCCTCTACGGCCAGCAAGGCAATGGCCTCTTGCCGCGTTGCGGGTGTTAGGTCGGTCAGGTGTTGAGCGTGGGTCACGCCCAATTCTCCTTGCGCGACAAGGCGTTGCACCTCGGGAGAGAGCTGTCGCAAGCGCAGATAGCGCTGGATCTGGCGTGTGGAAAGGCCCAGCGTACGTGCCATGGCTTCGAGGGCTTCGCTCTGGGGCACGCCTCGGCTCGTAATCCCCGCCAGGAGACGCTCAAAGGCACGGCTCTTGTCCATGTCATTCAGATCTAGCCGTTGTAAGTTCTCTAGTGTTTGCTGGAGGATGGCTTCTTCCTCGTTGATCTGGTCAATGAGTATGCATGGCACGCGATCCAACCCTACGACGATCGCCGCGTCGCGACGGCGGTTGCCATAGATAACGCGATAGGCGTCGCCCTCGCGCATAACACCTAACGGCTGCAAGACACCGTGCTCGCGGATCGTCTCAGCCAGGCCTGCTAGGTCTCCGGGATCTGAGCGCACGTTTTGGCGGCTAGGCAACAAGTCGCGCGGATTCAAATAGACAATACGATGATCTTGCGGCATACCTTTACCCCACTACCTCTTTAATGGCGCCGACCACTTCTTCAATCTGCCCGCGGGTCAACTCGGCGTACATCGGCAAGGAAAGCTCGGTCTCGGCGCAAGCCTCCGAGACGGGGTAGCTCCCCTTTGTGAGGCCGAGATGAGCATAAGCGCCCTGCAAATGGACGGGGAAGGGATAATGGATGCTTGCGCCGATGCCCTTTTTCTGCAGATGCTCTAATAGGGCATCGCGGCGCGGCGTGCGGATCGCGTAGACATGATAAACTGAGCGACACTCCTCGGGTTCGTAAGGCACGACCACCTCTGTCGAGGAAAGGAGGGCATTGTAGGTGGCAGCGTGTTGGCGACGGGCATCGTTCCACGCGTCGAGATGCTGTAACTTGACGGCGAGAATGGCAGCCTGGAGCGCGTCGAGGCGATACGTGAACCCAATGACGCCGTGGCTATATTTTCCCGTGCGGCCGTGGTCGCGCATTTTGCGAACGCGATCGGCAATCTCGTCATCGTTGGTGACGAGCATCCCACCATCGCCGGCCGCGCCCAAGTTCTTGCTTGGGTAGAAGCTGAAACAGCCCGCATCGCCAAAACTGCCGGCTTTCTGGCCGCGATAGGTGGCGCCGTGCGCTTGGCAAGCATCCTCGATCACTTTGAGGTGATGACGCTTGGCGATATCGAGTAGATCATCCATCGCAGCCACTTGGCCGTAAAGATGGACCGGTAAAATCGCTTTGGTGCGCGGCGTAATGGCTTTTTCAACCTGAGCCGGGTCGATATTGTAGGTGCGCGGATCAACGTCGGCAAAGACGGGTCGAGCACCCACGTGGGAGATGGCCGCGGCCGTAGCGATAAAAGTCATCGGCGTAGTGATCACCTCATCACCCTCGCCGATACCACAGGCCAGCAGAGCGAGCTGCAAGGCGTCCGTCCCTGAACTGACGCCGACGGCATACTGTACGTTGCAGTAACGCGCAAAGGCTTGTTCGAATGCCTCGACCTCCGCGCCCAGGATAAAGCTGGCATTCGCCATAATACGCGCCACAGCGGCGTCAAGCGCGGGCGCGATCGAGCGGTATTGAGCTTTGAGATCAACCAGGGGTATGGCCATGGTCGTTCGTCTCCTTTCAGGATGCGTTGCCTCAGAAAGCGAAAAGGCAAGTGTTGCCCGCGAGTCTAGCATAGATTACCGCATTAGGCAACCGGAACGATAGATTTGCAGCTTGACGCCACCTGCCCATTCGGGCTAATCTGGGGCGCGTAATAGTGTCTTTACGATTCTGATAAGGAGCTTAGCATGGATGCACGCGAACGTCTACTGACCGCTTTGGAACGCGGCAAGCCTGACCACTTGCCTGCACAGGTGCACAATTGGATGCAATACTACCTAGATACGTACCTGGGTGGCTGCGATGCCTTCGAAGCTTATGAACGATTTGGCATGGACAAAGTGATCTATCAGGCACCGGAGATGATTTGGGATGCTAAAGACCTGGACAAATGGCGCAAAGATTATCGCGACCTAGGGATAGACGCCGATGGCAATCATCGCTGGCGAGAGACGATCACCACGCCAGAAGGGCAGCTCACGCACGCGGGGGCCTATAACGCCTTCACGCCCTGGGAGACCGAATTCCTGATCAAGTCGGAACGCGATTTCGAGTTGTTCGCCAAATACGCTCCCATGCCCAGTCGGCTGGATGCTACGCCCGTCATCGAAGCGCAAAAGCGTTTGGGCAAGGGGGGCATTCTGAGAGCCTGGGCCTATGGCTTTGGGCAAGGATCACCGTGGCAGGACTTCTGCATGCTGGTGGACACCGAGCAAGCCATCTACTGGGCGATGGACGATCCCGCTTTCGTGCATTATGCCATGCAAGTGATTCTGGAAAAGCGACTCAAGTTCGTTGCCCTGCTTGAGGGTATGCCAATTGACCTCATCGAAACGGGTGGAGGTGCGGGATCGAACACGGTCATCAGCCCCAAAATGTTCCGCGAGTTCTTGCTACCCTATGACCGCGTGCAACACTTGGCGTTACACGCCGTGGGGATGCGTGTGGTCTATCACCTATGTGGGGGGATCATGCAAATGCTGGAGATGGTGGTCGAAAACGGCGCCGATGGCCTGGAAACGATGACACCCCCCAGCATGGGCGGGGATTGTGACCTGGCAGAAGCCTATCGTCGCGTAGGAGACAAGCTATTTTTCATCGGCGGATTCGACCAAAATGCCGGCTTTGAGCGCGGCACGCCGGAACTGGTGCGTGCACAGGTCTTTGCGCTCCACGCGGCTTGCCCTCGGGGCGGCTATATCTGCTCGCCGTCGGACCACTTTTTCTTTGGCGACCCGCGCAACATCCAGGCCTTTGTGGATGCGACAAAGGAGTGTCGCTACGACTAGCCCTGCTTTGACAGCTTCACCCGACCTCCATAAGATGAGAGTGATCCTGGAGGCAGCGGAGGCGGGACGGTGTTTGTGTTAGGGATTGACGTGGGCACGCAAGGCGCTCACGCATTGATCGCAGATCTTAACGGGCATGTCGTGGCCGAGGCGCATCGCGCCTTTGCACGCCAGCAAACCGTCTCGACGCAATCCGGCCGCTTTGAACAGGACCCCGGTCTCTGGCGAATGGCTATGTTCGACGTCGTCGCCGACGCCGTCGGCCGCATGGTCGAGGGAGGCCACTCGGCAGAGGCCATTGCGGCTCTATCTGTCACGTCCACATCGGGCACACTTTGCCTGGTTGATGCCCAAGGCGAGCCGGTAGGGCCTGCTATCATGTACTCGGACGTGCGTGCCAGCGCCGCTGCTGAGGAGGTGCAGGCCGCGGGCGCCGACTGGGCAGAGAAGCTGGGTACGCGCTTTAACGCCTCTTTCGCTCTGAGCAAATTGCGCTGGATTCAACAGAACAAGCCCAGCCGCCTGGAACGTGCACGCTGGTGTTCAAGCCCTACCGACCTACTGATCGGGTGGCTTTGTGGCGAATGGGGGCACACGGATTGGACGAACGCCCTCAAGTGGGGGTACGACGTGATTGACTTGCGTTGGCCCGATTTCATCGCCCAAAAGCTGGGCCTGCCTCTGGACAAGTTTCCTCAGGTGTGTTCTCCGGGCAGTGTCATCGGGCACGTCTCGCCCAAGGTATCCTCCTTGACGGGCCTATCGCCGCGCACGGTGGTGGTGGCCGGCTCCACCGATGGCACGGCGTCTCAGTTGGCCAGCGGGGCCGTTGCACCCGGGGATTGGAACAGCACGCTTGGCACAACGTTGGTACTCAAAGGTGTTAGCACAAACCTTTTGCGCGACCCGCTGGGTCGCGTCTACTGCCATCGCCACCCTGATGGCTACTGGCTGCCCGGTGGCGCATCCAGCACAGGCGCCGATTGTCTGGCGCAACGTTTCCCCACCGAGCGGCTGCCCGAGCTTAACGAGGCCGCCTTGCGCCACAGTCCCACAGACCTTGTGGTTTATCCGCTTGTGCGCCGCGGAGAGCGTTTGCCCTTCAGTAAGCCAGAGGCAACGGGCTTTGTCCTGGGTGAAACGAGCAACGAGGCGATCTATTTCGCGGCGCACCTGGAAGGCCTAGCCTACGTCGAGCGTTTAGCGTACGAGGTTATGCAAAGCCTAGGCGCAACAGTCGGTGACACGCTCTATGTGGCCGGAGGCGGCACGCGCAGCGCGGCGGGGCTGCAGATCCGCGCCGATGTGTTGGGCAAAAGGTTGCGTGTCCCCGAAATACCCGAGGGTGCTATGGGAGCTGCCATCCTGGCAGGGCGCGGTTGTGCCTATCCGAGTGTGGTAGACGCGGCCATGCGCATGGTGCATTACGTGGAGCTTGTCGAGCCCCGCACAAGCTACCGTGCGGCCTATGAGGAACGCTATCAGCGCTTCGTCGCGGCCTGTCGCGAGAGGGGCTATTTGCCATGAGCATCTTCAAAGATTGCGACATCCGAGGTATCTACGGTTCGGAGTTGACTGACGACACGGCCTATCGCCTGGGCAGAGCCGTTGGGGGGCGTTTGGGCGGACGGGAGATCGTCGTCGCGGGTGACCTACGCCCTAGCACTCCTGCGCTCAAGGCCGCGTTGATAGCAGGGCTGCTTGCGAGCGGAGCGCGGATCGTTGACCTTGGCACGCTCCCGACACCGGCCTTTTACTATGCTAAGAGCAAGCTTGATGCCTATGCAGGCGCGATGGTTACCGCGTCGCACAATCCCCCGCGATACAACGGTTTTAAACTCGTGTTCGGCGATCTGCCCATAACGCCGGAGGATTTGCAAAGCTTAGCCGAGCAGATGAACGCAGGCGATTGGGCATCCGGCAGGGGCAGTTATCGCGAGGAGTGGGTGCTACCCAATTATATGGCTTTTTTAGGCGATGCCTTCCCCGATCTGCAGCCCCATTATGTCGTTGTGGACGCCGGCAACGGTTCGCTGAGCCTGGTGGCACCGCAAGTTTTGCGCCGCGCCGGACAGAAGGTCGAGGAGCTATACTGTACGCCGGATGGCACATTCCCCAACCGTGATCCAAACCCCGCCATCCCCGCGCATTTAAGCGATCTGTGCCGCAAGGTTTTGGCGACAGGAGCCGAGCTAGGCGTAGCCTACGATGGGGATGGCGATCGCGTGATCTTTGTGGATGGCCGCGGGCAGGTGCAGCCGGCCGACCGCACGTTTGTGCTGTTCGTCCGCCATGTGCTACGTCGGCATCCCGGCGCAAGCGTTGTGTACGACCTAAAATCCTCGTCGGTGGTGCCTGAGGAGATCCTGGCCGCGGGTGGGCGCCCCCTCGCCGAGAAATCCGGCCATGCTTTTATCAAGCGGCGATTATTGTCCGAACGCGCCGCACTCGCCGGGGAGATCAGCGGTCACTATTTCTTTGACGCGCTGGGCGGCGACGACGCCCTTTACGCAACCCTTTTGTTGATCAAAATATTGGACGAACTCGGGCAAAATTTCGCTGCAGCGATGGACACCGTCCCTGCGTATCCCATCACCCCCGACCTGCGTATTCCATGCCCGCGCGACCTGGCCCAGCGCATCTTGGATGAACTCCTGGCCGCTTTTCGGGATCATCCTATTGACACGCTAGATGGGGTGCGCGTTCTTTTCCCACAGGGGTGGGCGTTGGCGCGTATCTCGGTCACAGAGCCTCTGATCACCCTGCGTTTCGAGGCACATAACG
>FWPV01009715.1_pt1 | contig 16141 bp, 12 predicted proteins | sample 2228371 | NCBI WGS metagenome assembly FWPV01 (sample SAMEA103939776, study PRJEB20133) | metagenome | reverse complement strand
CTCTCGCCCTTAACGGCATTGACGTACTTAACGGCATAACGGCACGGGGCTAGGCGATGCGCGAAGTGTTCGTCCTCGAGGAGGTATCTCTCTCCCTTAACGGCATTATCGTACTTAACGGCATAACGGCACGGCCTGAGTCTCTTCGCCGCCCGGCGGCGGCCCGGGGTGACACAGTGGGGCGAGGGGCCCCGGGCGCGGGAAGGGCGACGCCGCGCTTGGCCCTTCGCCATTGCTCCGCAATTTGACATTTTCCCTTGCCTGCGTATCATGGCGAGAGACCCTTCTGCGGGAGAAGTTCCGCCAGCGCCCCTCCAAGAAAGTCCTAAGCAAGGTCTAAGCGCTTTCTTGTTGACGGCGCTCGCGCGTTTTCGTACAATATCAATGCGCGGATGGCTTTGCACCGGCCAGCGATGAGGATCGGCTGACCGGGCGACCAGGCCAGCCGGCGCCCCAAGCGCGCACGTTGTAGCTGCCAGCTCCGGCGCGTTCCACAAGGCAGAGGGCACCCTGCCGCGCTTCCTGCGGCGGGAGGGCGGAGCCTACCCGGCGCCACACAGCCGCCGCCCCCCAGGCACGCCTGTCCGATTCCTGTCCAACCACCACAAACTGCCTGCGCCAGGCTGTCGTTTTCCGGCCCAGTGGACCACGCAGCGTCTAAGGCCTGACAGCCCGGCCAGATCGGTACGTCCGTCCTGGCGACCGCTGTCAGAGGTGTAAGAATCCCGAGAGGTCGTTTCGCACGCCTCCGCCAAGGAGACAGGCTGCTGCACTACCTGGAGACAGACTATCCCGTGAACCGACTCGACCGACCGAATGTTGCGCCTGACCGCCCCCCCTTCCTGACGCCTGAGCTGACACACCGGCTGGAGGCTGCCCTCCGCGACGTCGGCGCGTTCGGCGAGGTGCGCCTGGTCGTCCTCAAGGGGCGGGTGCGTTTCATCGAGACGGTGCGCAGCGAAAGCGTCGTGCGCCGCCCGGAGGACGAGGGACCGTCAGAATAGCCCCCGATCGCGACAGGCGCGCCATGGACCGCCTTCGACTCTATCTCGCGCGGCAGGCCAGCAGCCTCGGCCGCTATCTCCTGGAGGGGCTGATCCTCGGGCTGTTCGGCCCGATCCCGACCGTCGTCGGCATCGCCCTGCGGGCGCTGGCCTACCGGCTCATCCTGCACATGGAGGGGATCAGCGCCATCGAGGCCGGGGTGCGCATCCGCTTCGCCGACCAGGTGCGCCTGGGGCGCAACGTGTATCTCGATCAGGGCGTCTACCTGCACGCCTGCCCGCAGGGAATCACAATCGGGGAGAACACCTTCGTCATGCACGGGGCGGTGCTGCACGTCTACAACTTCCGCAACCTGCCGCACGCCTTCATCCGCATCGGGCGCGATAGCCTGATCGGCGAACTCAACGTGCTGCGCGGCCAGGGCGGGATCGCCATCGGGGACCGCGTCTACACGGCGCCGCTGGTGCAGATGTTGGCGGTGAATCACGTCTTCGACGACCCGACGCGGCCAATGATCGAGCAGGGAATCACCGCCGAGGGCATCGTGGTCGAAGACGACGTCTGGGTCGGCGCAGGCGCGATCATCACGGACGGCGTGCGGATCGGGCGCGGGGCCGTGATCGCGGCCGGCGCAGTCGTCACGGCGGATGTCCCCCCGCATACCGTGGTCGGCGGCGTCCCGGCTCGCGTCCTGCGCGAGATCCAGCCGGGCCAGCCAGGCCCCGCCGGGAAGATCGTCTATTTCTGAGGGGAAGCGACGCGGCACGCGAGACAACACATGGCTGAGAAACAAGACCTGAGCGCCAGGCCACGAGAACCGTCGAGCACGTTGCGCGGCAACCTGGGCACGCGGCGGCTGCCGCCTCTGCCGCAGGCGCGCTTCCCCGACGCCGGCGCGGCCGTCCAGGCGCTCGCCGCATCCGTCCCGAGGGAGGGCAGGCCCGACATCCTGCTGGTAAACCCGCCGGCCCCCGACGGCGGCATCTGGATCCGCAGCCAGCACCGCGTCGGGCGCCGCAGCCGCGAGAACATGATCTGGCCCCAGGTGAGCCTGGCGCAACTGGCGGCCATCCTGGTCCCGGAGTACTCGGTGGAGGTGGTGGACTGCATCGCCACGCGCATGGGCTGGCCCGAGTTCACGCGGCTGCTCGAGCAGAAGCGGCCCCGCTACTACCTGACGCAGGTGACTGCGCCGACGTTGCGCAACGACATGTACGGGGTCTTCCTGGCGAAGGCGCTGGGCGCCCGCACGATCGCCTTCGGCACGCACGTCACGCCGCTGACGCTGGAGACGATGCGCCCCTTCCCCGCGCTCGATTTCGTGCTGCGCGGTGAGCCGGAGATGACGTTGCGTGAACTGCTCGACACGCTGGAGGGGCGCGCCCCGAGCGACCCGCGGGTGATCAAGATGCTGGCGGAGACAGGGAGCGACGCGGGGGCGAGGGGGCGCGGGGAAGCGGCCCCCCACAACTCGCTGGCGGGGATCCGCGGGCTGGCCTGGCGCGATGGCGGGGAGATCGTGATCAACCCCGACCGGCCGTTCATCCCCGACCTGGACGACCTGCCGATGCCGCTGCACGAACTGTTGCCGCTGCAGCGCCAGCGCATGCCGATGATCCGCGGGCCCTTCACCTTCATCGTCACCAGCCGCGGCTGTCCCGCGGGCTGCCGCTTCTGCATCAAGCACGTCTCCTACCAGACAGGCGTGCGGCTGCGCTCGCCGCACCTGATCCTGGAGGAACTGCAACACCTGGCCGGGCTGGGCGTGCACAACGTCCATATGTACGCGGACCTGTTCACCGTCAACCGGGAGCAGGTCGTCGAACTGTGCCGGCTGATCATCGAGTCGGGGCTGGCGGTCCGGTGGACGTGCAACAGCCGCGTGGACTACGTGGATGAGGAGATGCTGCGGCTGATGGGCAGGGCCGGCTGCTGGTACATCTCGTGGGGCATCGAGAGCGCCAGCCAGGAGATCCTCCGGCGAGCGCGCAAGGGCTATCGGGTGGAGCAGGCCTTCCGGGCGCTGGGCTGGGCCAGGGAGGCCGGCATCCGCAACTGGGGCTACTTCATCATCGGGCTGCCCGGCGAGACCGAGGAGACGATCCGCGAGACGATCGCCTACGCCAAGCGGCTGCCGCTGGACATCGCCCTCTTCCACATCGCCGCGCCCTACCCCGGCACGCCCTTCTTCTTCGAGGTCGTCGAGCAGGGCTGGTTCCGGCCGGGCACCAACTGGGAGGAGGTGGACATGGACGAGTCCACGGTGCTCGACTACCCGGGGCTGCCCGCCGAGCGGCTGGAGTACTGGCAGCGCCGGGCGACGCGCGAGTGGTCGCTGCGGCCCGGCCCGATCTGGACCTTCGTGAAGGGCCTCAATTCGTGGGAAGGGATCAAGAGCGCGGCCAGCATCGCCGCGCAGACGCTGAAGTTCATGCGAGGCTGACATGACGACCCTCTCGGTGGTGATCCCGGCGTTGAACGAGGAGGAGGGCATCCAGGCGGTGATGGCCCGGGTGCTCTCGATCCGGCCCGCGCTGCAGGAGGCCGGGGTGGACGACCTGGAACTGATCGTGGTGGACGACGGCTCGACCGACCGGACGCCCGAGATCGTGGCGGCCACGGAGGGGGTCCGCCTGATCCGCCACGCGCGCAACGGCGGCTACGGGGCCGCGCTGAAGACCGGCTTCGCGGCGGCGCGCGGCGAATGGGTCGGCTTTCTGGATGCCGACGGCACCTATCCGCCGGAGTATTTCCCGGCGCTGTGCCGGGCGGGCATGGCGCAGGGCGCCGACATCGTGATCGGCTCGCGCATGGCGGGCGCGGCCTCGCAGATGCCGGCGGTGCGGCGGGCGGGCAACCTGTTGTTCGCGGGGCTGGTGAGCCTGGTCAGCGCCCGCCACATCACCGACTCGGCCAGCGGCATGCGCGTCTTCCGCAAGGCCATCCTGGAGTCGCTCTACCCCCTGCCGGACGGGCTGAACCTCACCCCCGTGATGAGCACGCGGGCCCTGCACGAAGGGCTGAAGATGATCGAGGTGCCCATCCCCTACAGCGAGCGGCAGGGGCGCTCCAAACTGAGCGTGGTGCGCGATGGGATGCGCTTCGCCCGGTCCATCGTCTGGACGGCGCTGTGCTACAATCCGGTGCGCCAGCTCGGCATGGTCGCGCTGGCCTGCATGGCGGTCGCGCTGGCGATCGGCCTGTGGATCGTCGCGCTGCGGCTGCAGGGGGTCACGACGCTGGGGCCCTGGGGGGTGTTTGCCCTGTTCGGGGGGGCCGTGCTGGGGGTCGTGGGCATCAGCCTCTTCATCCTCGGCGCGATGTTCAACTACCTGGTGGCGATCAGCGCGGGGCGGCCGATCCGGCAGGGGCTGTTCGGCCGGCCGATCTTCCGCACGCCGCTGGACCGCCATTTCGGGTGGATGGGGCTGGCCGCAGTAGCCGGCGGCATCGGGCTGGCCGTCGCCAGCCTGGCGCTGGGGCTGAACGGCTGGCCGCTGACGCGGCTGTGGCTGTGGCAGCTCCTCGCCGCGATGGGCATCCTCGTCGGCGTGCAGTTGGTGATCGGCTGGTTCATCATGCGAGTCCTCGAGGAACTGAGCCAGCGGCCGGGGCGCGGCAGGTAGGGATTGCCGGTTGTGGACTGCGAATTGCGAAGTGCGGATTGCGGATTGGCAACATCCCCCCCAGGGCGGAGACCATTCGCGATGGAGAAGATTCTCGTTGTGGAAGATGAGCCTGACCTGCTGATGGGCCTGAAGGACAACCTCGAGATCGAGGGCTACCAGGTGACGACTGCGAAGGACGGCCAGGCGGCCTTGGACCTCGCCGCGAGCACCTGCCCAGACCTGATCCTGCTCGACATCATGCTGCCCAAGCTCAACGGCTTCGAGGTCCTGCGCCAGCTCCGCCAGAAGGGCCTGGACACCCCGGTCGTCATGCTCACCGCGAAGAGCCAGGAGGTAGACAGGGTGCTCGGCCTGGAGCTTGGCGCCGACGACTATATCACCAAGCCGTTCAGCATCCGGGAGCTACTGGCGCGGGTCAAGGCCGTGCTGCGCCGCCGCCACGCCCCGCCACAGCACCTCGACGCCTACCAGTTCGGCGACGTCAAGGTTGACTTCCGAAAGTCGGTCGCCATCAAGCGAGGGCAGACCATCGAGCTATCCCACTACGAGGCCGGCATCCTGCGCCTCCTCATCGCCAACAAAGGCGAGCCGATCGGCCGCAACCGCATCCTCGACGAGGTCTGGGGCTACGAGCTCTACCCCACCACCCGCACCATAGACAACCACGTCGTCAAGCTCCGCCAGAAGCTCGAGGACGACCCCCACAACCCCGTCCACATCGTCACCGTCCACGGCATGGGCTACAAGTTCGTGGACTGAGCTCGGCAGCGCCCCCTCAGTTCCGCTCGATGAGGACCACCTGGTAGATGCGGGTCCTGGGAAGGGTGAGGCGTGCCAGCCCATCGGCGATGTCGCACGCAAGCGCTGCGGCCGCGCCGTCGGGGCTGAAGCAGGTGGCCCGGGCAGCCGTCCAGTCGGCAGCGACGGGCACCTTCAGCTCGGTCGGCTCGACCTCCAGCACCTTCTTTGCGGGGTCGAGGAGGCAGACGTTGTAATTGACGGCGTGGAGGGCGAGGCGGCCACCCTTGCGGCAGAGAGCGAAGCGGAGGTTCCTGCGGAGGCCGTCGTTGGGCGCGATCGCGGCCACCGATGGCACCGCCCTCCTCTCGTGGATGTTCCCGTACCGGGCGGAGACCGGGATACCGTTGACAGTGGCCTTGTCGTCCTCTGGCACGACATGGCCGCCCTTTGCCACGAAGGCGTCCAGGGCGGCAAGCTGGCCCTCCGACAGCTCGTAGGCGGGCGAGGCGAGGTACAGGATGCGGAAGGCCGCGAGCTCATCTGCCTTTTCGGGCAGCATCTTGTCCACGAGGGCGACGAAGAGGCGATGGCCCGCGCCCAACTCGTCCGCCACGGTGGGCGTGGGCAACGGCCTGTAGGCATTGAGCGGGTTGGGACCCCAATAGGCGTAGAGGACAGCGGCGTTGGCGGTCGGCTCCCAGCCGTCGAAGAGGTCGGGGTGCTTCTTGAAGAAGGCGCGGTACTTGGCCTGGGGCTCGCCGCGGCCGGCGAAGCCGCCGCCCCCGCTGAAGGCCGCCATCTCGGCGAGGGCGAGCTCCTGGACGTTCTCCCAGCCCTTCTTGGCCGCCTCGTAGCCGAGGTAGATGGGCTTGGCCTGCATGTGCCGGGCGAAGAGGAGGTTGGCCATGTGCGTGCGGCAGACGGGGCCCCAGGTGAGCCGGTCGAGGCGGGGCCGGAGGCGGGTTTCCTTGTGGCTGTCGTCGGTGTAGCGGAAGCCGAAGCTGACGGAGTAGGTGCCGGGCTTGGGGGGCGTCCACGTGGCGGCGAGGGTGGCGGGCGGCTGCTTGGGCTTGCGCGACGAGCCCGTGCCACCGATGGCGCCCTTTGGCTCAAGGTCCAACCGCATCTCGTCGCCATCAGAACGGCGGAGGACGATGTGGAAGTCCTCGGCGGCGTCTTCGTCCTGGAGGCTTGAGCCGACGCTTGTGAGCTTGACCTCGAGGCGGGCGGGCTTGCCCACCTGGGCCTTTGTGGGCAGCACGATTTCGGCCTGCATCTCCATCCACGTCGTCTGGTCATTCAACTCGTAGCGGTGGAGGATGGTCTTTGCCTCGACAGGGTCGGCGGAGACGACGATAGCGACCTCGTCGGTCTCGGGCGGCTGGTCGGCGCAGGCGATGCCGGGGCTGTAGGTGCTCTCGAACATCAGGCGGTCGCACTGGGAGCCGACCTGGAGGCATTCCTGGATGTTGCCGCTGTTTGGGAAGATGGTGAAGCCGGGCTTGAGCTTCCGCCCTTCGTCGCGGAGCATGCCCAGGTGCTCGCCGGTGCGGAGCACGCGCCAGCGGCGGACAAGCTCCTTGGGCGCGTCGGGCGAATCGAGGGCAAGCTTGGTGAGATCAAGCCCCTGCGTCAGCCGCCTGACCCACGCCACGTCGTGATTGGCGTCGAGGAACTTGCGGAAAGCCTCCTTGCAGTGGCGGCAGAAGCAGGGGTCGGGGTGCGCGTTGTCCACGAAGCAGCCGTCGTAACCAACCTCGGCGATCATGCGGATGAGGCGGCGGTGCCACTCGGCCCAGTTGGGGTTGACGATGCAGGCGCGGTAGCGGTGGAGCGGGGCGAAATAGTCGGGCGAGTAGCCGCCGCAGGAGCCGGGGAGGAACTTCCCCTTGATGTCCACGGCGAGCCAATCGAAAGGGTCGCGTGGCGGCTTCGGGCCGGCCCACTTCGCATAGGCGTCCCAGCGGTCGTAGAACTCCCAGAAGCCCTTTCGCTTCTCGTGGTCGCCGGCGAGGGTGTGGTAGGAGATGTAGGGGGTGATTTCTGGGATTCCGATGGCGTGGTAGCGGCGAAGCGTCTCGCGGATGGTCTCGACGCGCTTCGCCAGCTCGTCGGGCGAGAGGAGGGCGATATTCTCCCAGCTCAGCGTGTGGCCTGGGCCGCCTGTGTACTGGTTCTCGCCCTGGTAGAGGCGGATTGGCCCCCAGAGGTGGGTGATCGGCGTGGCCTTGCCCACGTGGAGGAGGTCGGGCGGCGCGGCCTTGAACTGTGCGATGTACTCCGGCTTCGTGAAGTAGTCGCCCGAGTAGTTGATCGTGTAGACGATGGGCGGGGTGGACTTCGGCAGCATGCGGTCCCCCTCTGCGGCACGAGCGGCAGTCACCAGGAGCGAGGCCGACAGGAGCAATCCAGGAGGTCGCCTCGGCGGGTTCATGGCGCGTCTCCCTGTTTGGCCCATTGGATGGCTCGCTGGACGAATGCCTCAAGCCCCTTGGTGCTCTCGGGGTGGGCGCTGGAGACGAAGACTCTCCCCTTGCCCCAGGGGCCGCAGGCGATGGCCGCCGTGCCCAGCATCACGCCTTGTGGGGCGTTGTGCTTGTTCATTTCGCTTCGGAAGAAGGCCAGGGCAGTGAAGTCGGGGATGTCGGCGCGTTCGCCGGGCGCCAGGAGAGGGCCGTTGGCGTAGCGGATGTCAACCAGCCCCTCGCGCTCGCCCAGAATGCGGCGGCCCTCCGCCGTCAGCTCGATCTTCACGGTGCCTGTGCCGCGCTGCCAGTGCTGGGCGTCCACCACCTTCGCGTCGAGGATTCCGAGCGACCAGGCGTAGTGGCCCGTCGCAAGGTAAGCCCCGGCGCACACGCCGACATAACCGCCGCCATCGGCGACGAACTTCCGGATGGCCTCCCTGCCCTCGGGAGTGATGGCTCTTGCTTGGCGGCTCGCGCTGCCGCCCGGGACGGCCAGGACGTGGAACTGGCTGAGTGCGCCCGCGAGAATCTCCGGCGGCCCGACCCGTTCGACCCGTGCCTGGGCCACTCCCGCGATCAGCGTCTCGAGGACGGCCATGCTGGAGCCTGCCCCGCCGGCGTCGTAGAGCGCCACGCGCACCTCCCCCTCCGACCGCTCGGGCGGCAGGAGCACGTGGGGGCCGCCAGCGGCCATCCCGAGGTCCGCGAGGAAGCGATGGACCATCAGGCGGTGCTGCCGGGTGCGGAGCGAAAGGGGCTGGCCCTTCCAGGTGGTCTCCAGGAGCATGGCGTGAGCGCCGAGCCGCTCGCTCGCGGCGCGGGCCAGCGCGCCACGGGCGGCGCCGTCCAGGAGGACGAACTTGCGGTCCGCGTCGGCCACCGTGGCGTTGACGGCTTCCAGCAGGCGCGCCGCCTGGGCCGCCGTGGCCGCCCGGCCGTCGTGGATGATGCTGCTGCCCGAGGTCTTCGCGTCCTGCCGGCGAACGCCGATGCCCTCGTGGAGGTCGAGCAGCCACGCCGGGCGCACGTTGCCGACGAAGGCCCAGAGCGCCTTGGCCAGCTCGCCCTTGGGCTCTTCGCCGGCCTGCTGGGGGAAGTTGCGGTTCAGGTCGCGGTCCTCGCCGCCGGGCAGCAACCGCGTGCCCAGACGGAGGGCCAACTCGTTGGCTCGCGGGATGACGACCAGCTTGCCGCGGGCGATGGGCCAGCAGCGGATCTGCGCCGCGGCGCGCGTCCCGGCCGGCTCGTTGCCGTGCATTCCGCCCACCACGAGCACCGTCGGCCCCGGCTCCTTGCCCTCCTGGACGTAGAACGCCGTCGCCCAGTCCTTCCCCTCGCCAATCGTCCCGGCCTTCGGTTCCGCGGCGAGGACCGTGGCGGCCAGGACGAGCCAACCGAGGACGGGCGTGGCGCGCCGCCAGGTCATCGTGGTCTCGGGTCTGTTCCTTCGCATGGGTTTCCGCGGCCCCAGGTCGGCGCGCTTGAGGGGCGCGAGGCCCAGGTCCCCCAGGAGGCGGTTGAGGTTCCGCAGCGTTGGCTTGATGTGGGCGGTGATGTTGGTCCCGATCGCCTTGCCCCCATGATGCGAAGGTCAACCTCGTTGAAGTGTCGGCGCACCGTGCGTCCGAACACGCGCCTGTCGACCCTGAGTTCCCATGCCCAGCCCGGGGGCCACGTGCGGTTCGCCACCCGCGCTCAGTATACCACGCGCGGAGCGGAATGCAAGGCGCTGCGAACGCCGGAGTACGGCGCCGAATGCTGAGTGAATTGCTCCTGAGCCCCGACAGGGGCGTACTATGGCAGCCCACATGTTCTGACGGCTGGGTCGCCCGCTTCGCGGGCTGCGAAGATGCGGGCAAAGATAAGGGCTTCGCCCTGGGCTGATATGGGACGCTCCTTCGGCGCTCAGATGCCCAAGGCCGAGCACCGGATTGGGGGCCATGCTCCGAAGACGGCCTATGCGCCGAGCTTCTTCTTGCGCTCCCGGCCCAGGGCGTCGGCGGCGAGCATGGCGTCCACCACGGCCTCGCTCGTTACCTGGAAGGCGTGGCTGGCGCAAAGGGAGCCTGGGCCGGCGCAGGCGTCACCAATGAGCTTGAAGCGCTCGCGCGGGGCGCCCGCGAGGCCCAAGTCGCCAAGCGTCACGGGCAGGCCCACCGCGATGCACCAGTCAATGATGCGATAGGTCTCCGCCATCGGAATGTCGGGGTCCATGCAAAGCTGGCTTACGACGCCGAAGGCGACCTTCTCGCCGTGCATCATTCCGAGCGCCCGGCACTCGGGGTAGCCTGTGAGCAGGTTGCCGATCATGTGCGCGGTGGCCAGCCCGCCGCTCTCGAAGCCGAGGCCGGAGTGCAGGATGTTCGTCTCGATGACCTTTTCGACCGCAGGGGTGACGACGTGGAGTTCGACGGCCCGCCTGGCCTCGAGGCCGAACTCCATGAGGGTGTCGTAGCAGAGGCGTGCGAGGGCCACGGCGGCCAGGGTGGGCGTGCCGCCGCCGAGGTTGGGGACCTTGCGGGTGCGCATCGCCGCCTGGGTCTCCACCCAGGTGGAGAGCGCATCGCCCATTCCGGCCACGAGTGCCCGCACGGGGGCGTTGGCGATCACCTGGGTGTCCACCAGCACGATGTCGGGGTTGAATGGCCAGCAGTCGAAGCCCATGAAATCCCCCTGCTCGCTGTACCAGACGGTGGCGGCGCTGGTGGGCGAGTCGTTGGAGGCGATGGTGGGGCAGGTGATCATGCCGAGCTTGCCCTCGACGGCCACGGCCTTGGCGGTGTCGAGGGTCTTGCCGCCGCCGATGCCGACCGCCACGTCTGCGCCCTTCTGCTTCGCGATGGCCAGCACGCGGGCGGCCTCGGCCTTCGTCGTCTCGCCCCGGAACTCCACGTCCACGGCCTCGAGCTTCGCCTCCTTGAGGCTGTTGAGCACGGTGGGGCCGACTGCGGCCTTGACGCGGGGGTCCCAGAGGACGAGGGGCCTCTTGCCGACCATGCCGAAGTACTTGCCGGCCTCGGCCAACACGTTGCGGCCTTGGACATACTTTCGCGGACAGATGAGGACGGACTTCATCTCACTTCACCTCCTGTATCTTGGGGGCTGTGGCGGCAGCGGCATCCTTTGCGCGCTTGGCCATGGCGTTGCCCTGGGCGAGGACGCACACGCCGAGGCTCAGAATGACGATTGCGGTGACGATCCAGCCTATGCTCTTGCGGCTGGCGCCCTTCCATTCGCCGGTGCGGAAGCCGTGGAGGTTTCCGATGATGATGGCAAACGACATGAAAGCTGGGTAGCCGACAGAGACGCCGAGGTTGCCCACCTTGAGCATTGGGAAGCCAAGGCCGAGGAAGAAGATGGCCGCATCGTGGAGCACGGCCATCGCGAGGGCGAGGAGAAGCACCAGCCCGATGCCCGGCTTGCACAGGTGGCCCCAAGTCTTGTTCTTCGTGAGCTTGTAAACGCAGTATCCGCAGGCGGAGAGCACGCCGCCCCAGAGGATGAGGCAGGCCTGCGCCCAGGCGACGGCAACGTCGGAGGTGCCCTTCGTCGTGGCCTCGGCCACCGGCCCCGAATAGGCCAATGCGAGACCGTAGCACGCGCAAAGGATGCCCGACACGATGCCAATGATCAGCCCGATGAGCATCTTCGGCGTGGCGGCGCCCTTTGGCGCATCGGGCTTCTTCAGGCTCAGCTCCTTCAGGATGCCCGCCCTGCCTGCCACGATGACGCCCACCACACACACAGCCACACCGGCGAGAATGACCGCGCCGTGGGCCGTCGGGATGTCCTGCGGGTTGAAGATCACCATCGGGAGGATAGCGCTCGTGACGATCTGCGCTCCATAGTTGAGGGCGTAGGCGAGCGAGAGGCCGATGAAGCTGAAGCTCAGGCCCAGCGTCATCGAGCCGAGGCCCCAGAGGAACCCGAAGATGAGCACGGGCAGGAGCTTCTCGGTGGGCACCCGCCCGTAGACCGCGAAGAAGTCCTTCACCACAATAGGCCCGAGGACGATCGGCAGGAGAATGGTCACGAAGAAGAAGACCGGCCCCCAGAGCACCTCCCAGGGGGTGTCCTTCTTGGCGAACTTGCTGGGCAGGCCAAACGACCCGCCGCAGGCGGCGCCGAGGAACAAGAAGAGGAAGCCGAGCCAGATTTCCATGCCGCGCTCCTCAAGAGGGTGGACCGATCGAATCGATTGAATCGACTGAGTCGATTAAGTGGATTGAGTCGATTGAATCGAACGAGAAGCTCACCTCTGCCCGCGCACCTGCTTCAGCGCGGGATAGAGCCGCTCAAAGGTCTTATACCATTCGGCGTATTGCGCCGTGAGGGCCAGGTCGGGCTCGTAGATGCGGCCGGGACGGGCCACGTGGTCGTAGGCGTCCTGCTCGTCGCGGTAGAGTCCGACGCCGATGCCTGCGAGGATGGCGGCGCCGAGCGGCGTGGCCTCCTCGAGCTCGGGCGCCTCGATGGGCTTGCCCGCAACGTCGGCCTTGTTCTGCATGGCGAAGCGGTTCCTGGTCCCGCCACCCACGGCGACCAGCGTGTCGGCCTTGAGGCCAAAGCCGCTCTCAAGGCCCTTGAGGATTTGGAGGAACTGGTAGCTGAGGCCCTCGACCACGGCGCGGACCATGTCGCCCTTCGTCACGATGTTGCGAAGGCCCACGAATGCCCCCGACGAATTGGGGTCCACGATGGGGAAGCTGCTGCCGGACATGTGGGGGAGGAACATCGCGCCGTGTGCGCCTGGCGGCGAGGCGGCGGCCGCGGCCATCAGGTAATCCCAATCCACGCCCCCTTCGGCTTCCGCCCGCCGCTTCTCCTCGGCGCCGAACTGTTCGCGGAACCACTCGAGCATCTCGGCGGCGACCGCCGAGCCCATCACCGCCCACATGTTGCGGGCAACGTGGGAGTCCACCCACGCGCCCATCGTAGCCGCCTGGGGCGTTAGCACCGGCTCGGGGATGGCGGCCACAATGATGTCCCACGTGCCAAGGACCGAGAGCACGACGCCCGGCTTGAAGGCCCCGGCCGGCAGCGCGCCGCAGAGGAAGTCGTGTCCGCCGAGGACGACTGGCGTGCCCTTGGGCAACCCCGTGGCCTCGGCCGCCTTCGCGTGCACCTGGCCAAGGAGGGTGCCGCTGGGGCGCGGGTCGGCGAGAAGCGCACGGTCAATGCCCGAAAGCCGCAGCAACTCCTCCGAGTAGGCGCGCTTGCGCTGGTCGAAGAGCAGGGTGTTCGAGGCCATTGAGTAGTCGGTCGCGAACTCCCCACAGAGCATGAAGTTCACGAAATCCTCGATCAACAGCCACTTGTGGGTCTTCTCGAGGATTTCGGGGTGGTTCTCGCGCATCCAAAGGATGCGGAGGGCGGAGTTGATGTGCCAGACGGGGTTGCCGGTGATCGAGAATTGCTTCTCGGCGCCGATGTTCTTCAGCCACCACTCCTGTTGCGGCTTTGTGCGGGCGCAGTGCCACGAGATGAAGGGGTAGAGCCACCTCCCGTCCTTCGTCATGGGCACGCCATCCATGCCCATGCCGGTGACGGCCACGGCGCGGATGCGGGCGGACTTTGGGAGTTGGCTGATGGCTTGCTTGAGGGCTTCGCAGGTTCCGCCCCAGATCTGCTCGGGCCTCCAGATCGCCCAGTCGGGGTGGGCGGGGTCGGGGTTGAAGCGCTCGGTGGGGCGGCTGGCCTTGGCCACCGCGTTGCCCGCAAGATCGTAGACCACGGCCTTGAGGCTGGTTGAGCCGAGGTCAATCCCCACAAGATAGTCCATGCCGTGCTCCTTGCGGCTTGAGCAGGACGCGTGATACGTGATGCGTGAGAAGAAAGAGCATGTGCGTTCGCCTGTTTTCTTGTCACGTATCACGCATCACGAAAACGCCTCGATAGCGCCGGAGCCGCTCCAGCCCTCCAATTGAAGCGGATACCTGCCGTAGGCGCGAATGGTGTTCCACATCGCCAGGTAGTTGCCTGGCTTGACAGATGAGTGAATGCTGTTGGAGGAGGAGACGATGAGTCCACCGCCCTGGCCCGCCGCGCGGATGACGGCGAGGGTCTCCTCCACGACCTGCCGCTCGGTGCCGAAGGTCAGGGTCTGGGCGCAGTTGACGTTGCCCTTGAGGGCGATGCGGTGGCCGTAGAGGCGCTTCATTTCGCCGATGTCCATGCCCCCCAGCGGGTCAATCGGGTCGAGGCAGTCAATGCCCGAATCGAGGATCATGTCCAGAATGGGGCGGATGTCGCCATCGCTGTGCTTGATGACGAGGAGGCCGCAGTCCTTGAAGGCGGCCATGACCCGCTTGAGGCCGGGATAGAGGAACTCGCGGAACATTGCGGGGGAGACGAACGGGCCGCTTGCCGAGGCATAGTCGTCGCCCGTGAAGACAAAGTCCACACCGCGTTTCGCCACCTCGCGCGCCATCTCGATGTTGGCGTTCACCGAGATGTCCACCAGGCCATGAACCAGCTCGGGCTCGGCCGCGAAGGCCATCATCAGGGTGTCGAAGCCGGCGAGGTAGCGTGGGATGGAGAAGACGTCGTTGAGGTGGACGCCAATGGCAAGCTTGCCCTTGTAGCGGGCAACGAGGCGCTCGATGCTCGCGTAGCGGCCTGGGGCGTGGGGGTCGGGCGGGCGGTAGCTGCGGAGGGCGTCGAGGGACTGGACTGGGTGTTCGACGGCGACGCCGTGCTCCTCGCCGGAGTCCTTCATCACCATGCCCCACTCGCTGCGGTGGAGGCCGTGGCCGAGCCGTTCCTTCTTGAAGTCGGGCGCGGTGAGGATGGCGTCGAGGCCCATGCGGGCCGTGAACTCTTCCATCGTGGCGCCTGGGCAGATGGCGTCGCGGACGCGGCGGTCAATGATCCACTCGAAATGCGGGATGCGGTCGGGCTCTTCCCGCCGCAGGACGCGCAGCACCCGCTCGGCCGAGGTCATCTCGCGCATGGCTTGGTCCCCTACGCGCGGAACGTCCCCTCTACGCTCATTGTCCTGCTTGTGCCGGCCTTCTTTGCAGCCGAGGCGCGGATGCGCTCCTGGAGCTTGTCGTAGAAGAGGCCCTCGTCAACTGGGATGTCCACCCAGGCATCTGTCCAGGCGGAGAGGAGCATGGCGTTTGAGATTTGGAGGCTGTTGATGCCCTCGGCGCCGTTGACGACGAGGGGGGTGCCGTTGCGGATGGCGTCGATCCACTTGCGAGTGACCTCGGCGTGTGAGCCGCCGCCAGAGCGGGTGGGGATTTCGCATTTCCAGGCCTCTGGCTCGCCGAAGCCGCCCTTGTATTCGCGGATGTGCTTGCTGACGGGGGTGCGGGTGCGCCAGAAGGTGAGTGTGCCGCCCTCCACCACCACCTTGCCGTTGTCGCCCGTTATCTCGAGGCGGTTGGTGCCTGGGGCCTCGCCGGTGGAGGTGATGAAGACGCCTGTGGCGCCGTTGGGGTACTCGAGGTAGGCGGTGGCCTCGTCCTCGACCTCGATGTCGTGGTATTTGCCGAAGGAGACGAAGGCGCGGAGACGGGTTGGCATGCCGCAGATCCACTGCCAGAGGTCGAGGTTGTGGGGGCACTGGTTGATGAGGACGCCGCCGCCCTCGCCGGCCCAGGTGGCGCGCCAGGTGCCGCTGTCGTAGTAGCTCTGCGCGCGATACCAGTTGGTGATTATCCACACGGTGCGCTTCATTGGCCCGAGCTCTCCCGACTCCATCAGCTCCTTGAGCTTCTGCCAGACGGGGACGGTGCGGGAGTTGAACATGATGGCGAAGACTTTACCGCTGCGAGCGGCGGCTTCGTTCATCTCGCGCACCGCCCGGGTGTAGACGCCTGCGGGCTTTTCGGTGAGGACGTGGAGGCCGTGTTGGAAGGCCTGGATGGCAATGGGCGGGTGGAAGTAGTGTGGGGTGGCGATGATGATCGCGTCAACCACCTTGGCGGCGAAGAGGGCGTCGGCGCTCTCAAAGGCTGCGATGCCCTCGCCGAGGTTCTCCTTCGCCCACTTGAGGCGTTCGGGCGCGACGTCGGCCACGGCGACCAGTTTGGCCCCTGGCACCTCGCCCTTGAGGAGGTATTGAGCGTGAAAGCTGCCCATCCCCCCGATTCCCACGACGCCGATGCGGACCGGCTCCATCGCCTGTGCTCCTTGACTTGTGAGAGAGGGACTTGCCGTGCGGTATTCTACCGCAAACGCCCGTCCGCCGCCAGTGCGGGAGGCGGGTGGGGTGCGGGCCGGGATTGCAGGTGGACTCCCGCCCCCACCGACGTTGTGTCGGTGTGTGTGTTAATGTTGCCGCTACCACCG
>FWPV01009712.1_pt1 | contig 16143 bp, 11 predicted proteins | sample 2228371 | NCBI WGS metagenome assembly FWPV01 (sample SAMEA103939776, study PRJEB20133) | metagenome | reverse complement strand
TTGGCCCTTAGCCTTGGTGGCCTTGACAGTGGCGCCGGTGCTGGCGGCGGTGTCGGTGTTTTTTCATCGACGGCTGAAGGTTCGCTGGCATCAAGCCAAAGACTTGGAAAGTGCGGCCATGGGTCTGGTGCAGGAGGTGTTGTCGGCCCTCCGCTTGGTCCAGGCCTTTGCCCAAGAAGAGCGCAACTTGGAAGCCTTTCGCGCGATCAACTGGGATACGCGCGGGGTCAATCTGGATGCTGCCGTTTTGCGTTCGGTCTATTTTCCGGCCATTGACATTATCGGTTCAATGGCAACCGCTTTAGTCTTGTGGTTCGGCGGCCTGGCCGTGCTTAGAGGCGACTTGACGTTCGGCGTAGTGGTAGCTTTTATCCTCTATCTGTTTCGCTTTTTCCAGCCGGTGCGCAACTTGACCATGTTGTACGACGAAATCTTGGCCGCCATGGCTGCCTCGGAGCGCATCTTCGAGTTATTGGATACCCAGTCGGATGTCAAGGACGCGCCGGATGCCATCGAGCTGCCACGCATCGAGGGGTTGATCGAGTATCGGCACGTCGGCTTTCATTATGTACCCGGCGTGCCCGTGTTGAAAGACGTAAACATTATAGCGCACCCCGGTGAGATGATTGCCCTGGTGGGGGCCACGGGGTCGGGCAAGTCCACCACTATTAGCCTGCTGCAACGCTTTTACGACGTCCAGGAAGGGGAAATCCTCATTGATGGGCACAGGCTGACCGACGTGACCGTCCATTCACTGCGGCGGCAATGCGGCGTTGTGCTGCAAGAGGGGTTCCTCTTCTCGGGCTCGATCCGCGATAATATCCGCTACGGGCGCTTGGAAGCCACGGACGAGGAGATCGAAGCGGCAGCCAAGGCCGTGGGGGCGCACCAGTTCATCTTGCGACAGCCGCAGGGCTACGATACCGAGGTGCGCGAACGCGGCGAAAAGCTCTCCATGGGCGAACGCCAACTCATCTGCCTGGCGCGCGCGCTCATTGCCGATCCGCGCATTCTGATCCTGGATGAGGCTACTTCATCCATTGATCCCTACACCGAACTGATCATTCAGGACGCGCTTCTCAAGCTCTTCGAGGGACGCACCTCCATTGTAGTGGCGCATCGCCTCTCCACTGTACGGCGTGCCGATCGCATTTATGTTTTCGATCAAGGGCAGATTGTAGAGGTAGGCAATCACGAGGAGCTTTTGGCGCGAGGCGGCATCTACAACAACCTGTACGAAATGCAGTTCAAGGCGCAGGAACAACTCGCCGTAGCCAACGGCGGGAACGGCGCTCAAACACCTGAACCAGAGCCAGCACAAAGCGGCCAACGTCCGATATAGACGTCGTATATCTAACAAGAAGCTGCAGAGGCGAGCCTATCGAAGGCCGCCCACACCCGCCCTATGGCAGATGATAGAATGGGTTGAGCCGCACGCCGTTGCGCAATATTTCAAAGTGCAGATGTGGGCCGGTCGTGTTTCCCGTCATGCCACAGGTGCCGATCACTTGCCCTTTGCCCACGGATTGGCCCGCTTCGACATAGTAGGCGTTGAGGTGCGCATAAAGGGTCTGATAGCCATTGCCGTGGTCAATGATCACCATGCGCCCGTACCCCACATTGCTGCGCTGCACGACAGCCACAAAGCCCGCATCGGCAGCGACGATGGCCGTGCCCACGGGGGCGCCGATGTCTATCGCCTGATGGCCGGCCCAATAGCGCTGGGTGATGATCCCGCTCATGGGCCAGGCGAAAATGCCGGAGCCTTTTTTAGCACCCGCGGGGGCGGAAGTGACCGCATAGGCCACGACTTGCCTGGGGATATAGGGCTTGGTGCCGCCCGGGATGATCAGCTTTTGGCCGGCCTTGAGAGTATAAGGAGGCGTGAGGTTGTTGGCCCCATAGCCATAGATCACCTCGGGCTTGACCTTGTAGCGCGATGCGATCTGCTCGATCGTCTCTCCCGCAGCAACCGTGTGATAGGCCCCATCCACGGGAAGGATGTAAAGCTCCTGCCCAACGCTGAGAAAGTCAGGATTTTCGTCGAGCTTTTCGTTGGCCCATAGAATGCTGTTGCCCGACAAATTGAACTTCTCCGCGATGCCCAACACCGTGTCCCCTTCCTGCACCCGATAGGTCAACACGGTCGTGCGCACGTTAGACGGTTGCACATAAGCAAGAGGCAACACTTCTCGCATGGAATGCGTAGTTAGAGGGACTGCCCGAGATTGCAAATAGCGCTCATTATTGGTCGCGGTAGACAATCCTTCACTCGTATCCTGTATTGGCACAGGCTTGACTTGGCGCGGAACCGTGACCAAGTTCACGGAAGGTGTAGGGAGGTCACGCGGCACAAAGCCCTGAATCACCAACAGGAGAAGCAGTATCGTCAAATGACCAACATGTCGCGACAAGAAAGGAAGGTCGCTAAAAGTCCGAACGAGGCGGTTCGCCAAACTCTCTAGAACGGTTTGTTCATCCCGCGCGGCCGGCTCTACAAGCGGCGCGGATTGCCAAGAGTTTGCCATATGGCTTAGATGTCCTTGTTCAGGGTGGCCAAAAACTCGGCATTGGAGCGGGTTTTGCTCAACCGCTCGATGATCAGCTCCACAGACTCTAGGCTACCGATGGTATCAATCATACGGCGCAATGTCCACACTCGATTCAGCACTTCTGGTTCAAGCAATAATTCCTCACGGCGGGTTCCTGAACGTTGAATGTCGATGGCGGGGAAAATGCGCCGTTCCGCCAGCCGCCGGTTGAGGTGCAACTCCATGTTGCCCGTGCCTTTGAACTCCTCGTAGATAATATCGTCCATACGGCTGCCCGTGTCAATCAAGCATGTGGCGATGATCGTTAGGCTGCCGGAATCCTCCAGCTTGCGCGCCGCCCCGAAAAAGTGTTTAGGCGGATGCAACGCGGCAGGGTCCAGCCCGCCCGACAAGCTGCGGCCGCTCGGCGGCACGATCAGGTTATAGGCGCGCGAGAGGCGCGTGATGCTATCTAGAAGGATAACCACGTCTCGCCCGATTTCAACCAAGCGCTTGGCGCGCTCCAAGGCCATTTCGGCCACGCGCGCATGGTTTTCCACCGGATCATCGAAGGTCGAGCTGACCACCTCGGCCTCGACGGAGCGGTCCATATCCGTAACCTCTTCAGGGCGCTCGCCGACGAGCACAACCATAAGGTGCACATCGCGATAGTTGGCGCTAATCCCGTTGGCAATCTGTTTCAGGATGGTCGTCTTGCCCGCTTTGGGTGGCGAAACGATCAACCCGCGTTGGCCGCGACCGATCGGCACGAGCATGTCAATCAGGCGCTGCGCATAGATATTGGGGGTCGTTTCCAAGCGATACTGCTGATAGGGAAAGATGGGAACTAGGCGCTCAAAGACAGGGCGATTCTTGGCCTGCTCGGGATCCAAGCCGTTGATAGCCTCTACGCGCAAAAGGCTGTAGTACTTTTCGGAATCCTTGGGCGGCCTTACCTGCCCGATGACCATATCGCCCGTACGCAGGCCAAAGCGCCTAATCTGGGATTGTGAGACGTAGACATCCTCCGGCCCCGGAAGCAGATGGTCGCTGCGCAAAAAGCCGATCCCATCCTGGACGATCTCGAGGATGCCCCCGCCAAAGATGAACCCCCGCTCCTCCGCCTGCGCGCGCAAAAGGCGCAAGATCAAGTCCTGCTTTTTGAGGCGGCTATAGCCCGAAATGTCTTTGCTGCGCGCCATATCGCGCAATTCGGCCAGAGTCAGATTTTCAAGTTCAGCGATATTCACGTCTCACGCTCCACTGTATCTTGTGTACGCGACAACGCACAAACGGCGATGCTTGTACGGCTATGCCGGCTGAGCATCTACGCAATCAAAAACGGTACATTGGATAGATTTGCACTTGGGGTAGATGGAAAGAAGCTATCAAATCATCGGTACACATACGGCACCGTATGGCGAGGTCAACTGAAGATCAACTTTATTATAACACCGATTTTATGGGACGTCAACTACGTGATGCATGAAAAAGAGAGGGCGATTTGCGCATAACCTCAGCCAATCCCGGCGCGAGAGAAGCCCCGTCTCGGTATTGAAAGGGCCACATGCTGTTAAGATGAAAAAAGGCCACTCGGTCGCCATCCTTCAGGGAGTGCTCAAGATCGGGCTGCAGGCCGGGCATAGCGCTGAGCTGACCATTGATAAAAGTAATCCCGCGCTCCTCGGTGGGCAAGTTCAGATGCGCCAGCAGGTCGGCGATGGTGCTCCCCATAGGGAGCACGACACGCACGTTAGCATAACTGCTCTGCTGTGCCTCTTTGCCATAGCGCGCCAAGGGGCCATAGAGCCACACGTCCACCGTGATATCGCTCAATATCAACCTCCTCCGACCAATGGGAAGATACCCAACTCATCGCCGGGCGTCAAGACCCAATCCAACTCCCTCGCACGCCCCTGAACAAAAACGACTTTAACGTCCGCTTGGGGCAACGCCAACTGCTCCAAAAGGCTCCGAATGGTTGCACCGGCGGGCAACTCGACCTCGAATGGTGTCCCCGCCGGGACGTCGGGCCTATGGCGGCTCAAGGTGGAAAAAAGTTTCACGCGCACGCGCATGACTCACCTCACGGACAGCGAACGATATCTTGCGCCCACAGACAATCGGCACAGGAGGGATTCCAGCCCCAACATCCCTCATTGCGTTCGCGTAGATCACAGGTTGCGCGCAGGTCGCAATCGGGACAAGAGGGAAAGTGAAACCCTCGCACCTCGCTGCGAAAGCGCACGTAATCCTCGGACATCCAAATCTCGGCCAGCGAACGCTCGTTCACATTGCCAAAGAGGTAACGCCGCACCTCTTTTTTGCGCCCGTCCACGGCGAAATAGCTGTAGCTATGCGAAAGGGCATAGCATGGGGCCACCCCTCCATCCCATCCTACCACAAATGCCTTGTCGCGCACAAATCGGCAACTGCGCTCAGCGCCCCAATGCATGCGCGGCAGCTCCAGATTGCCCCACATGACCCACGCATCAGCGCGAACGGGCCATCCGCTGGATAGGAACGGAGCGCGCGGTTCGTAACCGTATAGCACGCCCTCGCGCATCTCCTCGGTATAGGGTAACACGTTGGTCACCAACACGCGCGCCGCCCCAAGCCGCGACGCCAGCCCCGTGAGGTCTTTCAGCTCTGCCACGTTCTGCTTCAAGGCCACGAACTCGATCCCCAGCGCGGGGATCAGCGAGGCCATCTGCCGCTTGACCTCATTCAGGGTGCGGATGTTTTCGAGCACTTGGGCGAGCATCGCTCCCCGAATCCCCTCATAAGTCTCCGGCCTGACGCCATCCACCGAGACCACCAAGCGATCCACGCCCAGCGTCACAAGCTCGCGCGACATATTCGCGTCCAGGGCCAAGCCGTTGGTGCCGATCGAAACATCCAGCCTCCGCGCGCGCACAGCGCGCACCATCGTCAAGATGTCGGGATGGATAAGAGGCTCCCCAAACCCGGTGAAGATGACGCGCTTGAGCTTGGGAAAGGCGCTTAAGCCCTCCATGACGCGCCCAAACGTGTCCATGGACATGTGCGCCTGTGGGTCCTGCCAGACATTGCGGATACAGCTCCGGCAGTGCAGGTTGCAGCCGGTAGTCGGCTCCAGGTACACTTTGCGCACGTCGGGCAGGCGGGGATGCAGGATCAGATCCCCATCGCGCTCATCCAGCCAGTATTCGGCACACGCGCCAACGAGTTGGCGTTGGGTCCATTCGATGGGCAATATCAGCCGACCTTCGCGGTTGACCACGATGAGCGACATATCACTTCTTTCGCGGTATTATGCTCGGGCTGGCTCTACCTAATCGTCCAGCCAGGGAAAGCCGGCAGGGTCCTCGGACGCCCGCCTCCGGATCACCTCGTCGTCGTGCCCACGAATCTGGGCAAGATATGGGAAATCCTCCGTCCCCACGATCATCCGGCCCAGCGGCTTGGCAGATACCTCGCTCATCCAGTGCGGGAACATGACTTCAACGCCATTGTACTGTTGAGATGGCTCCTGAGCAAAGTGCTCTCTAGGCAAAATGTAGACCGCGCCTCGACACCACGGCCGCTGCGCCAGGGCCGATCGAGTGATGGAGAAAAAGTAGAGCGGATCGCTCCATTGGCCGGATGGAAGCCTGGCCTGCACGCAGGTATTGCACAACGACATCGGATAGTGTTGACGATCTAGAATAGCAAAAAAGATGGCCCAGATGCCATCCGTTGTGGCATAGATGGCGCGTTGCGCGCTGAAAGCCCTGATATCCTGAGCTTGTTTAGGCTCGACGATGTCCAGATCAGGACGGCACGACCCATGTAATACCACATCCTTCGTAGCGCCAATGAATGACAAGAACTGCCATCGAGGCTGTGGCAGATAATAGTCAATCGGCTGCCCGAATGGGGCCGCGACAATGTCCGAATACAGGCGCTCAAAAGCATCCAACATGTCGGATGTGTAGTGTAACAGAGGTTGCGGGAGCAGATACGAAGGCGCCTGCATATCCTACCTTTGTACAACGATAGATTCACAGCTGACAGGCCCTCACGGACCTATCAGCTGTGATAGAGCTAGAACCCCTCTAAAGCTCGCCGTAGACCGAATCGAGTGCGCTATCGGGCACGTCGTACACGGTGTTGTGCGGCGGCAGAGGCTCATACTTCATGAACTCGGGCAGGCGATCATGCGCCTTGGTAAAGCCCGCCGCATCGTTAAAGGCGCGCTCCTTGCGCAGGATCTCGGCGCCCAGCTTGGCCGCATCGGCGGCTGTGTAACTCGTGCCGAACATCGCATTGATCTCGTCCATCATCCCCTCAAAGCCGCTGGCGATATCGAGGATGGCGAAGGCGATGAACAGGCAGTGGCCAGTCGAATCAATAAACGCGGTCGTGGCTTGGAATCCCCGGCTGAGCGCGGCCTTGCCCTGCGGGCTGAGCGGATCCTCTTTGCCACCCACGCTCAAGATTTCGGGCGCGATGGTATAGCCCGCGGTGTGGTCAGCGCCCATCGTGGTCGTGGCATAGGTGATGCCGATGCCTTTGACGGCGCGCGGCTCGTAGGCGGGCATGCTCTGGCCCTTGACCGTCGGGATGTGCGCGACGCCCAGCACTTTGCCGGCGATTTCGGTGCCGGCGCCCAAAATACGGCCCGTTGGGGTGGCCTTGCCCATCTCATGAATCAGCTCAATGGCCTTTTTGCCATCGCCGAACTTGGCTAGGCCGCCCTCCATCGCCACGGCGAGGGTGGTGCCCGTCTCGATCGTATCCAGGCCATAAGCATTGCACAGGCGCACCATCTCGGCGACGTCATCCAGGTTGTCTATGCCGCAGTTGGCACCCAGCGCCCAGTCAGACTCGTACTCGACGCAAGAGGCAATCTCGTTTTTATCCGCGCCGTACCAGGTGTTGGAACACTGGATGATGCAACCGGGGCTGCAGGCATGGTTGTACAGCTCTTTGCCCAGCCTGGCCTTGTTCCCCTCAAAGATGGCCTCGCCCGCGATCTTGGGAGCGCCCTCAAAACGCCCGCTAGAAAAGTTGCGCGTCGGCAGGCCGCCGGCCTCGTTCATGATGTTAATGAGCACGGCCGTGCCGTAGGTATTGAGACCTCCTTGGGGCTTGGTGATGGCGTGCGTGCGCAGGGCGTCTGCCAGCTTGCGGCGGCCCTGGTCAAAAAGGGCGCGGTTGGGGATGGCCACGCCAGGCGCGCCCTCGCCGTTCACCACAATATATCCCAGCCCCTTGCTGCCCATAACCGCTCCTAGGCCGCCGCGGCCTGAATAGCGCGAGGGGCGGCCGTGCAGATCGTTAAAGACGACGCCCGAATTGCCGTACAGATACTTGCCTGCCGGGCCGATGCCCGCAATCTGCACGCCTTTGCCGAAACGCTCAAAGAGCTTGGGATAAGACTCGTACAGGTTGGGGCCCATGTACTCATCGGCGGGGAAGAACTCGACCTTGGGCTTGCCGCTGGCAGCATCCCAACTCAGGTAGGCCATCCAGTATTGCCCCTTTTCCTTGGGCTGTCCTTCCACGACGATGGCCTTGATCTGCATAGAGGCCAGCTCTGGTGCCCACTTGGTGCCGGCGTTGGACTCTTTGATCGTCCCCGTGAGGGGCGACTTGCCGCCCACTGACACCCTGGCGGATGTGGGCGCATTGGTGCCCGTTACGATGCCCGGAGCAAAGACCAACTTGTTGTTAGGCCCCAACGGGGCGCACTGCGGCGGGACTTCGTCATGGATGATGCTCGACGTGAGCCCGCGGCCTCCCAGGAGCTTGTACTTCTCGGGCAGCTCCTCGAGGCGATACGACCTGTCCGTCATGTTCAAGCGCAAGATCCACATAGTCAGCCACCTCCTTTGATGTATAAGCCTGGCAAGCGTCGCCGGCCTCTGAAATGAAACGCGGGAGACCACCGAAACGCCTGCGTTTCAGTCATCTCCCGTGCATGCCCCGGTACAGACATGTAGGTCGCTCCTAATGCCGATCGCACTATGGGAACACACGCCGAATTTCTGTACATATCATATCATATTATAGACAACAAGTCAATGTATATTGCCGAATTTTCAATCGGCGGTTGTGGCTTGATGATGCTAACCATTACCAATTATGCTCGAGTATCTGGCGCATCGCTTCGTCCCTTGTTTATTCGCCGTCCGCGCCGTATAATCTCCACTGTTGCGCGATGTTGAGCGAACTGAGGCGTACGCAATTCTCACAATGGATGGCGTAACCTCAAATCTTGTCCGGAGGGATCGTACGATGGCAAAAGGAGTCAGACTCGCTGTGATCGGCGCGGGAAGCGCCACCTTTTCGTTGGGACTGGTCAAAGATATCTGCCTGACCGAGGAATTGAACGGCAGCCAGATCAGCTTCATGGACATCAATGCGGAGCGATTGACCATGATCCACAAGCTGGCCGAGCGCTATGCCAAAGAGCTGGGGGCGGATCTACGCTTTGAAAGCACCCTCGACCGCCGCGCCGCGATGAAAGATGCTGACTTTGTGATCAACACCGCCTCGGTGGTGAGCCACGAAGGCGCCATCAGCCAGAAAGAAGTGGCTCAGAAGCACGGCTATTATTACGGCCGCGCCGGCTTTGCCAACTATAACCTGCGCAATATGGCGTTCATGTTGGAGGTGGCGCGCGATATGGAGGCGGTCTGCCCGAATGCGTGGCTAATCCAATCGGGCAACCCGGTCTTTGAGGGCTGCACTCTCTTGACCCGCGAGACGAGCATCAAAGTATGCGGTTTGTGCCACGGGCACTATGGCTATATTGACATCTGCGACATGATCGGTATTGATTGGCGCAAGGTCACTTGGCAGGCGCCAGGCCTGAACCACAATATTTGGCTGACGCACTTTATTTATGAGGGCAAGGACGCCTATCCCCTGCTCGACGAGTGGATCGCCACCAAAGGCGAAGAGTATTGGAATCTCGATGTTGACAGGCGCCCGTTGCCCGACTACCGCAAAGGGCAATGGACCGAGGAGCTGGAGCGCGCCTGGGAGATTGACCTGTCGCGCGCGGCAGTGCACATGTATCGTATGTTCGGGCTGATGCCCATTGGCGATACGCCGCGTGGCGTGGGCTGGTGGTACCACACCGATCTGCCTACCCGCATCTATTGGTATGGCAAGCCCTACGGCGGGCAGGATACCGAGCTCTCCTGGCCGCTCTACGTGCAGAACCTGGAGCGCCGCGTGGAGCGCATCGCGCGCCTCGCCCAGGACCCCAAAGCTAAAGTCTCGGATGAGATCGGTACCACCAAGACGCGCGAGCAGCAGGTGCCCATCATCAACGGCCTGGTGAACAACGTCGAAGGGCAGTTCCAGGTGAACGTGCCCAATCGCGGCGCGCTGGAAGGCGTGGCCGACGATGTGGTGGTGGAGGTGCCCGCCATCGTCAACCAGAAGGGCATCCAACCGATCCATGTGGGCGCGTTGCCGCCCAAGATCATGCTGATGCAGATCCTGCCGGGCGTGCTCAACATGGAGCGCCAGCTTTTGGCTCTCAAGACGGGCGATCGCAGTATCCTTTTGTGGCAGATGCTCGACAACCACCAAACGCGCTCCTATCAGCAGGCGTTAGAGACGCTCGAGGACTTGATCAGCCTGGAGCAGAACCAGGACATGAACGCTTATTACAAATGGCCCAAAGGCTGGATGTAGACGGCGGCATAGGTCCGTCCGATGGGGAGGTGTGACAATGACACTCGCAAATCAATCCGGTCGGCCGATGCCCGACCACGATCGCTGGCCCGAATTCTCGCTGCCGTGGGACGATAACCTGCCCGGCCCCACGGATATGTCTTTTTTGTTGGACAAGCCCGCAGGCGCCAAGGGCTTTATCCGCATCGTAGACGGCCACCTAGCTACCGGCGACGGCAAGCGTTGGCGCACTTGGGGACAGAACTTGACCGGCGCCGCGCCGCTTCCGCCCATGAACATGGCGCCCATCCTTGCGCGTAGGTTGGCCAAATACGGCATCAATTGTATTCGCCTGCACCACATGGATCACCGTTGGCCAGGCGGGGTGCTCATACGCCACAGCGGCAAGACGCCGCTGCCGAGTCCTCGTTCGGGGGACAGCGTCGCGCGTGACTTGGAACCGACACGCGCCCTCGATCCGGAGGCCTTGGCGCGGCTGGACTATTTCATTGCCTGTTGCCGCGACAACGGCGTGTACATTGACCTGAACCTCAACGTCTCGCGTCCTTTCACCGTGGCGGATGGCGTCAAACAGGTGGATTGGATCGGCTATGGCAAGGCGTTGACCTATTTCGACCCGCAGCTCATCCTGCTGCAGAAAGAGTATGCCGCACAGCTCCTCGATCATTACAACCCCTTCACCGGCCATCGCTACGCCGAGGATCCTGCCATCGCCATCGTCGAACTGGTCAACGAAAATAGCATTTTGGAATCCTGGGTGCGTGGCCGTTTGCGCGGCGAGCAGACCAAGCCCTTTGGCACCTGGGGCGACATCCCGCCCGCCTATGCCGAGGATTTGACGCGCCTGTGGAACCAGTGGCTCTGTCGCAAGTACGCCGATCGGGAAGCGCTTTCCGCCGCTTGGCAAGGGGACCTGCGGCCCAACGAGGACGCCCGCGCCGGGTCGGTGCAGCGGCTACGTCCGGAGGATTTCGCCCGCGCCTCGGCAGGGCGTTTTCAGGATGAGGCCAGCTTTTACGCCGAGCTAGAGCGCACCTTTTTCACGGACATGGCGAGTTTTTTGCGTGGCAAGCTGGGCGTGCGTCAGATCATCGTGGGCACTTCAGATCACAACCACGGCCTGCATGGCGATCTACACGTGGAAAATAACAGCGTGTTGGGCATCATTGATGGGCACGTGTATTGGCAGCATCCGCGCTTCCCCGGGGCGGCGTGGTCATCTACGGATTGGACCATCACCAACACCCCCATGGTGGATGCCCCCGACCACTCTGCCGTGGCACAACTGGCGCGTAGCCGCGTGAAGGGGCTGCCCTATATCGTCTCTGAGCTGAACGAGCCGTTCCCCAACGACTATGCGGCCGAGTTCATCCCGATTATGGCGAGCTATGCGCTGTTGCAGGATTGGGATGGGCTGTTTTTCTACTCGTACTCGCACGGCGGCGAAGAGCAATGGAAGAACCTGGCCATCGCGCGCTTTTTCCCGTTTGCCAACGACCCGGTGAAGATGCCCCAAACGGCCCTGGGCGCGCTGGTCTTCTTGCGCGGCGATGTGCAGGCGGCGCGCCAGATCATCGAGCGCCACATGACGCACACTTTCGTGCTCGAGACGCTGCGTGCGCCGGCTCCGGATGATCGGCATCCCTTCTCACTGCCCTATATCCTGGGGCGGTTGGCGCTGGTGCATGGCACGGCCGTGGGCAGCTTTCGCGCCGAGGCCAACGCCCCCGCGGAAGGAGAGTTGGCACTTCCTGCGGGGCAAATCGTGAGCGACACGGGCGAGCTGACCTGGGAGGATACGCTCGGGGATGGCCGCGTGCTGGTGGACACGCCGCGCTATCAGGCGATCATCGGGCGGGCCGGCTCACGCGCGACGAGCAACATGAACTTCACCCTCACGACGCCCTTTGGCGCGCTCCAACTCGCCAGCTTGGACGATCGCCCTATCGCCGAGGCCGGCAGGATGCTTTTGGTGGCGGGCGCGCGCGTGGCCAATACGGGCATGAAATGGGTGGACGACAAGCGCCAATCGCTGGGCGATCAATGGGGCACGGCTCCCGCGCGCCTCGAACCGGTGACGGGGAAGCTTGTTTTGAGAGGATTGAAACAAGCGCGCGAGGTGCGCCTGCAACCGCTGGATGTGCGCGGCCAGCCCTGGGGCGATCCCCGACCTTTTGTGGCCGAGGGCGATGCCTGGAGCGTCTCCCTGACCGGCGAGCCTGGCACGCCGTGGTACGTTATCCAGGCGGTCAGGGATTGACGCGCTCTTTTGTGCAACTTTTGCGGGCCATGCGCGTAAAGTACTCAGGTAGCGAGCGTGCTAGATGAAATAGGGAGGTTACGATGACGGAACAGAAACAACAAGCCGGTGGCCCGAGCCGCGCGTCCAAGAGCGCCGAGGAGTGGAAGGCCATTTTCCAGCAGATCGAGTCGCAGGTGCGGCGCGAGGCGGCGCGCACCGTGGGCGTAGCGGAGGATGCAAACTGGTCCACGATTGGCAAAAACACGGATGACGCCGTGCGCAAAAGTATCGCCAAGACCATCGGCCTGGAAGAGACGGCCAATTGGGACAAAATCGGCAAGCACGTCGAGATGCGCACGCGCAGTGGCATCGCCAGCTTTGTGGGCGCCACCCCCGACGCCGATTGGAATACGATCGGGCAGACCGTGGAGCAAAAGGTGCGTGTCTTCTTGCAGGATTTGTTTGGCCCCAAATCCAAAACGGGCGCCAAGCGCGAGGATTTGGTAGACCCCTGGAAGAAGGAATAAAGCATCGGGTTCAGGGTATCGGGTTGTGCGCATAAGGAACGGACCTGCTTTATAGCCTGAACCCGATACCCTATCGGTGTCGCCGTTTAGCCTTCCTTTTCGAATGTGATACAATAGGCGCATCTTATTCGGAGGAAGGCATCGTGGCTAACCAGCGTCCCCACGTCATTTTCTTGATCCTGGATTCCTTTCGCCGGGATCACATGAGCTTCTACAATCCCCATTCGCCCTGCCAGACGCCCAACCTGGACGCGTTGGCGCGCGAGGGCGTGGCCTTTGAAAACTGTTACCCCGAAGGCTTGCCGACCATCCCCGTGCGGACGGCTTGGATGACGGGCGAACGCACTCTAGTCCACCGCCCATGGCAACCACTCACGCCGGAAGATCGCTCTGTGGCCGAGATCCTGAGCGATGAAGGTTATATGACGGGCCTCTTTACCGATTGTTATCATTATTTCAAGCCCAATATGAACCTGCATCGTGGCTTTCGCGTTTGGGACTGGATTCGCGGCCAAGAGTACGACGCTTACCGTTCGGGACCGCTGCGCCGGCTCAAGCTCGACGACTATTGCAAGGAGACCTTTACACCCCAATGGCGCAAGATCGTCGAGACCGCGCTGCGCAACGTCGAGGAGTTCGAGACGGCCGAGGATCACTATTGCGCGCGCTTGATGCGGCGCGCCGGCGCGTGGGCCGCCGAGAACGCGCCCTGGGGCCTGCCCATCTTCATGTGGGTGGACTCTTTCGACCCACACGAGCCTTGGACGCCACCGCGCGAGTTCGATCGCTATACCGATCCGAGCTATCGTGGCAAGAAGCTCATCTTGCCGCCCGGCGGGCCGGCCTCGGCGCATTTCAACGCGCAGGAGATCGCCTACATTCGCGGGCTGTATGCCGGCGAATGCGCTTATGTGGACCATTATGTGGGCGTGCTGATGGAACAGCTCAAGCAGTTGGGCATTTATGATAACGCGCTAATCATCCTCATCGCCGACCATGGCCACCCGCTGGCGGAGCACGGCAAATTCCTCAAAGGCGGCGACCGCATGTATAGCGAGCTGTTGAAGGTGCCTTGTGTCTTGCGCTTCCCCAAAGGCGCTTACGGCGGCAAGCGTTTGGACGCGCTGGCCTCCTTTCACGATATTCTGCCCACGCTGCTGGACGCCATCGGCCTGGGCAACAACCTGGACGCCTTCCCCGGCAAAAGCCTGATGCCCCTCATCCGCGGCCAGGTGTCGAGCGTGCGCGAGGCGATCATCAGCGGCTATCACCAAGCTCCCGATCGTTGCATTCGCGACAAGGTGTGGAGCTACATCCGTCGGCCTGAAGGTGAGCCAGACGAGCTGTACAACTTGCAGGATGACCCCAAAGAGACGGTGAACCTGATTGACCGATACCCCCAAGAGGCGCAGCGCCTGGCGGGGATGTTCGGCTCGCTCTATGCGCTCAAGGGTACACCCGTCAAAGGCGTCCAAGGGCGTTATGAAGTGGCGCATACGGGGGTCGAGTGAACGTAAACATCCCGATTTGTCGCTAACTGACAGAGTCGGTATAATAGCTTCGATATCGTGGCCAAGAACGCCGGCGTTCTTCTCTTGTGATGGGAGAACAATGCCGGTGTTTTATTGCCCTTTGCTTGGGGACGGGCCTACTCGATCTGATTTTTGCGCCGTCTTGTTAAAGCCCAAGATGGCGATCCCCTCCAAGGAAAAAGATGGTGATTGAAAAGATAACCAATCACTTAAATATCATAAGGAGCCTAGCCAATGCCATATGAAGTGAAAAACAAGAAACTAAGCGACTGGGTTCGTGAGGCGGCCGCAATGTGCCAGCCCGATGCCATTTATTGGTGCGATGGAAGCAAAGAGGAATACGATCGTTTGATGGCGCTCATGGTCACCAACGGGATGGCCACCCCCCTCAAAAAGCGTCCGAATTGTTACCTGTTCCGTTCCGATCCGAGCGATGTAGCCAGGGTCGAGGATCGCACCTATATTAGCACGCCGAATCAGGAAGACACCGGACCCACCAATAACTGGATCGCGCCCGACGAGCTCAAGAAAACGATGACGGAACTGTACACGGGGTGCATGAAAGGCCGCACCATGTACGTTATCCCGTTCTCGATGGGGCCGATCGGTTCGCCGATCGCCAAAATCGGCGTCGAGATAACCGATAGCCCTTACGTCGTTTGCAATATGCACATCATGACGCGCGTGGGCACGCGCGTGATCGAGCGTTTGAACGCGGGCGAAGATTTCATCCCCTGCTTACACTCGATCGGTGCTCCCCTGCAAAAAGGACAAAAAGACGTTCCCTGGCCCTGCGCGCCCATCGAGAAAAAGTACATCAGCCATTTCCCCGACGAGAACTTGATTTGGTCCTACGGCTCCGGTTATGGCGGCAACGCTTTGTTGGGCAAGAAATGCTTGGCGCTGCGCATCGCTTCGGCCATTGCCAAGCGCGAGGGATGGATGGCAGAGCATATGCTCATCCTGCGCCTGATCAGCCCCGAAGGCAAACGTTACCACGTGGCCGCCGCCTTTCCTTCAGCCTGCGGCAAGACCAACCTAGCCATGATGGTGCCCACTGTGGCAGGCTGGAAGTGCGAGACGATCGGAGACGATATCGCTTGGATGAAGATCGGTCCCGATGGCCGCCTGTACGCGATCAATCCGGAGACGGGATTCTTTGGCGTCGCGCCCGGCACGTCCTATCAATCTAACGCTATGGCGATGGAGACCCTCAAAGAGAACTGCATCTTTACCAACTGCGCGCTGACGGACGATGGCGATGTTTGGTGGGAAGGGATGAACAAAGTTCCCGCGCACGTTATTGACTGGAAGGGCCGCGATTGGACGCCCGAGATGCGAGAACCCGCCGCGCATCCCAACGCGCGCTTCACGGCGCCCGCCCGGCAGTGCCCCATCATCTCCCCTGATTGGGAAAAGCCCGAGGGCGTGCCGATCGACATTTTCATCTTCGGTGGGCGGCGCGCCTCGGTCGTGCCATTAGTGACCGAAGCGTTCAGTTGGGACCACGGCGTATTCCTAGGGGCTACGGCCGCCTCCGAGACGACCGCAGCCAACATCGGCGCGGTGGGCAACCTGCGGCGCGATCCTTTCGCCATGACGCCCTTCTGCGGCTATAACATGGGTGACTATTGCCA
>FWPV01009711.1_pt1 | contig 16145 bp, 6 predicted proteins | sample 2228371 | NCBI WGS metagenome assembly FWPV01 (sample SAMEA103939776, study PRJEB20133) | metagenome | reverse complement strand
TTATGCCTCCGCTGGTTTTTGAAAATGAAGACGAATTAACAAATATGTCAGAAAAGAATTAACATAAACGCCCTTTCTCTGACTTCTTCATAACTACTTTTGCTGTTTTAAAATAATCTGTCTGGACACCTGATATTTCTATTAGTAACAAAAAATGTAATTTATAATCGTCGTGTCTTCATATAAAGGCAGTCGGCGTAAATATGGTTTCCAGTATTAATAATGAAACGTTCATATTTTTCCGATTTATAATGAATACCCCGACAATAAAATTCTGCAAAACGAACAAAGTTTTGTAAAGATTTCCTTCATCGATTTGTCATAAATAATTGATATATTTATTATTATATCTTTTTTTAATGCTTACCATTATAATAAAAAAGAATCTGACCACGAATTTGAGTTAATTTCCTATCTTCGTACCCAAAGTTTATCTCAAAGCGTCAAAAATAATTAAACCCTGTGAACTCACTTAAAACAAAATTAAAACCTTATGTTTTTGATATTCTATGCTTTATTGTCATCACTGTATTTGTTTTTTTTAAAATAACACAAGCTGATTTGCCTTATTTCATTGATGAAGGATGGTCTTATGGAAATGCTATTTATCGTATGACAAATAACGGGCCATCTGTTCTTCCCGGTAGCATTTCCCCTACAGAATCAAGAGGACATCCGTTATTATTTTATTTTCTTGCATCGCTTTGGTTGAAAATATCCGGTTATAGTATTGTTAAAGCACATCTGTTTTCCATATTTATATCCTCATTGTATTTGATTTCTGTATTTTATTTCGGAAAGAGATTTTATGGAACCGCCGTCGCGTTTGTAACATTTATGCTCATTATCCTTCAACCAGCCATTCAGGCTCAGTCTGCCCTGCTATTACCCGAAATAATGATGTCCTTTTTTATTATTTGCATGTTTTACAGCTATCTGATAAATAATATTTTCCTTTTTAACCTATTTGCAACATTACTTATTTTCACAAAAGAAACAGGGATAACAGCATGGCTGGCAGTTTTCATCTTTGAGCTTATTTTCAGAACTACCAAGCCCACAGGAAAATTCTTTCTGAGGCAAATAAAGCTTTTTGCTATACCTACAGTATTAATAGGTACATTTTTTATTTTACAGAAAATGAAATTTGGCTGGTTTCTGTTCCCCGATCATTTAGGGCTAATTGAAACAAATATCCATACCCTTTATGACAGAATGATGCGAATTGTCAATTTTTTAGTCCACAGGCAGGGAAGATATATCATTTCATTACTGACACTTATTCCTCTCTTTCTTTTAATACGACAAAAGAAATTATGGCAGCAATTTAGTGAAGCAAACATACTGAATCTGCTGTTTATTGTTATTTATATTCTCATTATGTCATTTAACTTCAATACATCACGATATACAATCCTGGTTTTTGCCTCCTATTTTGTGATAATAACTTCTGTTTTTTACAGAGCTTTTGAAGTACAAAAACAATTTTTCTGGTTGTTTTCATTTATTTGCATGATAACTTCCGTAATTCATATTTTTACTGAACGAAGCCCGCGTGATGTTAATTATGGTTATATGGACGATGTAATCGTTAACAGAGAAGCTATTCGTTATATGGAACAACATGATTTATATGACAAACATATTGCCGCAAGCTACTTAATGCCTTATAACATGACTAATCCTGAAGCCGGCTATCTGTCAGGCAACAGAATATTTACCAATATTACCGTTGTTGTTGATTCGTTAACAGAATATATTGTAATTATTAATCAAGATACAAGTATATTGAATTCTGATATCTCGGATTATCATCTGATCAAAAATTTTACAAGAAATAAAGCCTTCTGCAGAATATATCAGCATGACAAATGAACCCGGATTAGTCATCAGGAATGGAGTGAACTTATGATTTTTCCGAATAATCGTGAAAGCTGCTTTAGAAAAATATAATTCCAGATTACGCATCTTTGTTGCATCATCTGGGATAATCAATATAACGGCCTCTATTGTTAATCAGGGTTTAATAAACAATTTTAAACCCAAACATGCCAGCAGAAAAGAAAAGTGAATACCGGGATGCCACATCAAGAAAACCCATCAAAACAGACAAACGTTTTATAAACATTTTATCTGCCTGGTTGAATAATTGTATTCATGGTATCTTTATTCCATACTCGATTCTGAAAGCATATTCCTGAGAAAGTATGGTTTATTCCCTTTCCATGGAATTGCGCAAATGTCAATATCTCCGTCATTGTCAACATCGCCTGCCACAGCATTAACACATTCAATATCTAAAATGATTTCATGGCGTATCCACTGGTCATTTATTCCATCTATATTATTCCAGATAAAACAACGTTTACTCAGGTCGCCAGTCATAGGTCCTCCACCAGAAAAGATGTCTAAGTCGCCGTCATTATCAAAATCAGCCACACACAAACTGTGCAAATCCTGCTTTGTATCATAATCAATTTTATGTGTGAACCAGTTGATCCCTTTACCGTCTTTATTGGCATGCCATGCAATTTTACCGTTTGGATTATTACTTTCTGCCTGAATAATATCCATATCACCATCCTTATCAAAATCAACAACGTAAATTCGGGAAGAAAAAGCATTTGGACCGGTGCTCTGAACAAAACTGATCGTACGGTGTATCTTCCATTTACTGCCGTCACCGGTTTCATTTTCAAACCAGACATTTGACCTCACTATATCCATATCCTTATCATTATCCATGTCAGCAATACTTAAAGGATAGATACCCCCGTTAATGCCCTCTCCGAGAAATAGTTTTTTCCATTTTTTTGTCGGATCTGACGGTATCTGATACATGAATAGACCTTCCTGTGCACTCAACGAGAAAAGTTCAGGTTTGCCGTCAGCATTTATATCACCGAAAGTATTATCATAGGCATAAATGGCGCCGTTCTCATAACGAATAAACTTTTCTTTCTTCGGGTTCCCTGTATTTTTATACCAGGTTCCACCCGATACCTGATCAATAAGGCCATCACCATCAACATCAAAAGCCACGCCACCTTTGTCAGTCAGAGCATTATTACCCAATACATGTTTTACCCACCTATACGGTTCACGGAATTCAAACCACCAGATAGTTCCTGAACTCGATCCAACAATATAATCGAGATCACCATCTTTATCGAGATCCGCAAGAGAAGACTGCCCTAATAAATCTTCATCAGTATTTCCGATTTCAATATACTCAAAATACGGAAACTGTCCATACAGGCCTGTTTGCATCATAAAACCTGTTAAAATGCATATCAATCCTTTTTTCATCATTGTTTTCATTAATGCCGGATTTTTAAAATATTAGTTAACAATACAGGATGTCTCATTAATTGTTCAATAAAATCTGTTGAACATGGATTATGTTAATTAAATATACGAAAAATTTCGTGATTAAGGCATAGTATTTGTAAAACATGTTATAATACATGTGCATCTGATAAAATGAAAAAAATTGAAACTTGTAAATGACCATCTTATGAAAAATACAATTTTTATTTTGTTGGTGACATTATCAGCCAGGCTCAACGGTCAGATGATACTTAAAGCAATTGAATTAAAAAGAAATCATGATACCTTAGATGTTATCGGATATTCCGAAAATGAGAAAAACGGCAGGAAAACATACCTGATTAAAGATAAAAGAATGTCATATGAAGTGCAACCTGAAAAGATAAAACTACTTGATAATCATCTCACATTCTGGCAACGGGTTGCTTTCGAGTTCTGCGGATATAAAATTAATACAAGAGGATGGGAACTGAACATGCGTAACAGAATCAACGGCCTGAATATGAGAACTATTTCCATTCTTGAGCAAAACGGCCAATTATTCAACGCACCTTACGCGCAGGATTATCTGCAATCATTACTCAACCGTATTCATCCCGATGAAATGTTCAAGGGAAAGTCATTTTCATTTTGTGTGTATATTCTGAACTTTGATTCTGCAGCGCTTTATGCCTTTGATAACGGTGTGATTTTTATTACAACACAGCTTCTGGCAAATATCAGAGATGAAGATGAGCTTTTAAAAATAATGGCATCGGGTGTAGCAGCAGTAGTTACTGATTTGCAATTTGATGCATTCAACAAAAAGCTGAAGGAAAATACTTTAAAGGGCCTTCCTACAATTGACGAAGAACTTTCTATGCTCGATCTGGCTCTCGTTCCTATTCAGACAGACAATAAGCTAAAAAAAGTAGTCACAACTTTTTACGAAAAATGGCAAACTGAAAACAGGCATGCCTTATCAAAAGCCGAAGTATTAGAAAAGATCTCTTATATCATAAGCTATACCGCATGGCAGGAATATTACAGCAATCGATATAAAACAGCGCTGAAATTAATAAATCTGCTTTCTGAATATAATCTGGATACTAATGAAGACTTATTGCTCAAGGCCAAAATATATCTAAAACTGGCCAATACAATCGAATCCAACCGGGAAGTACTGACTATTTTATCAGAAGCAGAAAAAAAGGGCCCCTTTATTTTAAGTGACATTTATGAGGAAAAGGGGATTGTTTTGTTACGGCTTAATCAACCTGAAGAAGCAATAAAAGCTTTTAAACAACTTGAAGAACTACTGCAACAGGAAAAGAATAATGCCGGCCAGTTAAAATGGTGCCGCTATATGATGCACAAATGCCTGTTATTTATTAGTAACCAAAACTAGGATATAAACCTGCCGGAGTTTTAAACCCGGATTAGTCATTAGGAGTCACGCAGAGCGGGACGAACTAATTACTTAGCCGGGTTTAACCCCGATTTAGATTTTGTAAGGTTTTCTTACTTTCATGAAAAAGAAGAAAAACTTACAAAATATTAATCGCCCGGATATCGGGAAACACTCTAATGAGTTTTTTGGGTTAAATATTTTTTCGTAACTTAATAAAAAAAAGAGTATTCTGAAATAATATTAAAAATAAGTGTATTTTTTACATTTATTTTGTATATTTGAGATCAACTGATAAATGTTTCACTTTTATGACAACCCTTACTAAAAAAGGTAAGCATCGGCTTTCTTTTTGTTTATCATTTATCATATTTCTTTTGCTTCATGTGCACATTATATACAGCCAATCACCCTATAAAGTATATTATCACACAACAGAAAACGGATTGCCGCATAATACCATAACCTGCATAACCAAAGACAGCCGCGGTTTTTTGTGGGTAGGAACTCCGGGCGGATTATGCCGGTTTGACGGGTATCAGGTAAAGGTTTACAAATCAATTGCAAATAATAATAAGATTGCTTTAAGTACTATTAATTCAATTTGTGAGGATAATGATGGTAATCTTTGGATTGGGAGCAACAAGGGTTTGTTGTATTTTGACTTTGACCGGGAAAAATTGCTTGACATAAGTCAGTTTCAAAATGATGTTTTCTCTGTAACAATTAAATCATTGTGGTCTGACAAACAAAGAATATGGATGGCTACAGAAAAAGGTATTTGTTATTTTACCTATTTGCTGAAAGACGATAAACCTGAAATAATTGAAGCTTCTATAAAGGAGTTCCTTAAACAGGAGTCTTTTAATACTATTGCGGGTACCAAATCATACGGATTATTATTTGGCGGCACCCATGGTTTATATTATTATGACATTTTAAATAAGCAAATTAAGCCTGTTGATAGTATTAATAAAATTATTTCTGTTTACAGTGCAGATATCAGGTCGGTATATGAAGCTAAAGACCGTTCATTGTGGATCGGGACATTTTACGGATTGTATCATTATCATTTTTTAAAAAACAAACATGATCTGTTCCTTCATAGCCCCGATAATAATTCTACTATAAGTCATTCCACAATAAGGGCAATAAATGAGGACTCCAAAGGAACTCTGTTAATCGGAAGTCTTGGCGGACTTGATGTGTATGATAGCATAAGTAATACTTTTAAAAGGTTCTCATCGTTAAATCAGGAAGGTTATTTTCTGAATAACATATTTGTAAGCACATTATGTACCGATGCATTCGGTAATGTTTGGGTTGGAACTGATAAGGGCGGGCTTAATCAGTATAATGTTTATCAGAAGCCATTCTATTGTTACGTTCATGATCCGAAAAATATCAATTCGCTTAGTCATAGTACCGTTAATTCAATTTGCGAACATCAAAATGTATTATGGATTGGCACAGCCGGAGGAGGATTAAACCGACTCGACCTGGCTACAGGAAAATTTACTCATTACCTTTATGATTTACATAATCCTAACAGCATCAGCAGTGATTTTATAAGTACACTGTATATTGATAAAAAGGAAAACCTGTGGGTAGGCACATGGGGTGGAGGAATTTGCCGGATGTCGCCAAATCAGCAGCAATCATTTACAAGGTTTAACTCAAACGGACTTCCATATAGCCTGTCAAACAACTTTATATCCACAATCATTACTTTTAATAATGAATATCTTGCCATAGGAACTGAAGGTGGAATTAATTTTTATAACCAGCAATCAGGCCGCTTTTTCTTCTTTAATACACCTGCTCCTGATGGCTCAAAAATTACAGAAGTAGGATGTCTGCTTAAAGACAGGAATGACAATCTCTGGGCCGGCAGCAGAAGGGGTTTATATAAAATAAGTGGTATAACATTTACCGATGTTGAGCTGAAAATACAACCTGATAATATTCAGATATTTAAAGAAGCTGCAGAAAAAAACGGAATTAAAGGTAATTACATAACAACAATTATTGAAGCAGATAACGGAGTTATTTGGATTGGTACATATGGTAACGGAATTAACAAATGCATTCGTTTAAAATCAGGTAATTATATTTTTAAAAATTATTCTGAACATAACGGATTATGCAATAATTCGGTTTATTGTATTGAAGAGGATAAATCAGGTAATCTATGGATAAGTACAGACCATGGATTATCACGATTTGATCCTGTTAGTGAAGAATTTAAAAACTACTTTGAGAACGACGGATTACTTAGCAGTCAGTTTTACTGGGCCGCATCTTATCGTAACAAAGAAGGTAAATTATTTTTTGGTAATATGTCAGGATTAAATTACTTTAATCCTGACGAAATGATTGATTATCCCTATGTACCTGAAGTAGTATTTACTGATTTTAAAATTTTTAACGAGTCGGTTTCCATTGGGCAAAAACGCAACCATTACATACCGTTAACTAAATCAATATCTGCAACTGATGCCATAAAAATATCATACAGAGACAATGTTTTTTCCATTAAATTTGAAGCTTTAAACTATTTTCTATCTGATAAGATCACCTATGCCTATAAAATGGAGGGTGTTGACAAGGACTGGGTTTATGTTCCGTCATCGCGTCGCTTTGCGATATATACCAATTTAAAAGGCGGATCTTATCTTTTTCAGGTTAAAGCAATTAACAGTGACGGAATTTCTTCATACACACCCAAAACATTAATGGTAACCGTTATCCCTCCGTTTTGGGAAACTTTATGGTTTAAACTGCTTATGACTTTCATACTTGTGATGTTAGTTATTGGTTATGTAAAATACAGAACACATTATCTTCATGAACAAAAAGAAAAGCTTGAACAACTTGTTACTGAGCGTACGGCAAAAATTGATGAGCAAAAGAAAAAACTGGAAATACAGGCAAACCATCTGTTGGAAATAAACCGGGAACTTGAATTGCATCAGCAGCAAATTGAAGGGCAGAAACAGGAACTTGAAGTAAAAAACAGAAAAATAATGCAGCAAAGGGATGAACTTATTATCCTTAACAGGAAGGTTAGAAATATAAGCCAATTAAGACTGAGGTTTTTTACTAATATTTCTCATGAGTTCAGGACCCCGTTAACCCTTATTTTAGGCCCTCTTGAAACATTAAGCAATCTTATAAAGCCTGAAACAGAAGCCGGGCAGTTGATATATACCGTAAGGAAAAACGCCGACAGATTATTACATCTGATTAACCAGCTTATGCTGTTCCGCCGGTTGGAGGAAAGTAAAATGAAAATTAAGGTTGTAAGGAAAGATGTGGTAAAATTTGTCGATCATCTTGTTCATTCTTTTGATGATTTAGCCAAACAAAAAAATATTACCTATAAATTGCATATAACTGAACCTCCTGCTGAAACATGGTTTGATGAAGAAAAGCTGGAAATTGTTTTGTATAACCTCATATCCAATGCATTTAAATATACTTTCGAAAATGGCAGGATAGATGTTACTCTTTCTGTAATTCCACCCCGTAATATAAAAATTGAAAATGAAGCAGAAAATTGCCTTTACATTTCTGTAAGCGATACCGGGATAGGGATTTCACAGAAAAACCTCGATAAGATTTTTACCCGCTTTTATCGTGCCAATACACAGGAAAATATGCACATTAAGGGTTCGGGGCTTGGACTGGCTTTTGCTCATGAACTGATAGAAGCCATGCATGGCAGGATATATGTTGAAAGCGAACCGGGCAAGGGAAGTACTTTTTTGGTTAAGATACCATATACAAAAGATAGCTTTAGTGTTAGTGAAAGAACCATCATTGCCGGTGAAAAACAATTTGACTTACAAAGCCAGATGGAAATGTTAAGACAGGAACTAACCCATCAGGAGCAAAATGTACAGATAAATGACCGGAATAAAACAAAGTCAGCACCATCAGTTCTGGTGGTTGAAGATAGCTATGATTTGCGTTCTTTCATTGTAAAGAGTTTCAGAAATAAATTCCGTGTTCTTGAGGCCTCAAATGGTAAAGAAGCGCTTGAAATGGCACAGAAATATTCGCCCGATTTGATTATCAGTGATGTAATGATGCCGGTAATGGACGGTCTGGAATTTACCACACGGATAAAGAATAATTTTACAACAAGTCATATCCCTGTAATACTGCTTACAGCCAGAACATTACTGGAAAACTGGATTGAGGGGCTTGAAACAGGTGCCGATGATTATATTCCTAAACCTTTTAATTTAAAGATACTTGAAGCCAAATGCAAAAGCCTTATCGAAAACCGCAAAAGACTGAGAAAAATCTTTGCCCAAAGCCTGAATCCATCATCTAAGGAGTTTTCACCTACCAAATTGGATGAACAGTTTATTAATAAAACCATAAAGATTATTGAGGATAACTTAATTAGTGCAGGATTTGGCGTACAGAAACTTGCTAATGAATTATGTGTAAGCCGGAGTCTGCTGCATAAAAAACTGACTGCATTAACAGGACTTTCTGCCAATGATTTTATTACTTCAATACGGTTGAAAAAATCAGCAGTTCTTTTGCTACAGGGTGATAAGAATATTTCTGAAGTTGCGTTTGAAGTAGGTTTTAATGATCCTAAATATTTTAGCCGTTGCTTCAGAAAGCATTTTGGGATGTCGCCGACAGAATACTGCAATGTTAATATACCTACCTTTACAACTGAAGAATAAGATTATTACTCATTCGTATTATCTTTTCTTTTTGCCCCAATATGTAGCATTTAAATTTTTTTCAGTACCTGCATAGACAAATGTCACACGGCGTGGAGTTGCTTCCCAATCGACTTCGCGTTCGACGCAAACAATAACGTTATTCAATGTCAATTGTTTTTTCCCCTCATCATAGCTCCAATTGCCTGTTAATGCACCCGACAGGGTACCATCGGCATTCAGGGTCAGAGATGTGGCGCTGACTTGTACACTGTAGTTGTATTTCAGGTTTATGTGCTCCCAGTTCCCTACGAGTGAATCTTTGGTTATAGTGCCATAGTCGGGGACAGCAGCATAACGTTCGGGCAATGCAATTGGCCATAAGTTATCAGGTTCACTTGGAGAGGCCGGACACCATACAATGCGACGTACATGGCCCATCATAATGGCATTGGAGTATGGGTTACCCCCTACGTTTGCAGGTAATCGTCCCTGAGACATATAGAACCATTCGCTGGTATTTTCTTTTTGGAAGATACAGCAGTGTGATATACCTACCCAACCATAGCTGAGATTGAATTTGTAAGGATGGGTTACAATGGGGTAGCAGTCACCGTTTCCGCTGGTGAAGTTGCGTCCGTTAATATCGAGGTATGGTCCTTCAATGTTTGCACTTCTTACCACTCTGGTGTTGTATGGCACGTCGAGGGCATCGTAGGCCATGAACAAATAGTAGTAACCGTCTTTATATATTATTTCAGGAGCTTCACTGCCTTGCCAGCGCGATGAGGCCGTCCGTGTGCCAATTCTCAAACCATACCTGGTAGTCAGCTCGCTTACATTGTTTGCGTATGGCTCACCCAGCGTATTAAGCGGTTTACCAGTTGTTGCATCGAGTTGCAGCAGTGCAAAACCACTATGCCACGAGCCATGTATGAGGTAATGATTCCCTTCGGGTGTTACAATATATGTTGGGTCTATGGCATTGTAATAGAAATAGGCGTTCCAATCTGATAAACTGGTGCGACTGTAATTTAAGCCACGGTCCGATGAAGAACAGGTAACGAAGCCCTTATCGGTCCAAATAGCTCTGGCAGGATCGGTTGATTCGCACATACCAATAAAGGCGCGCTCGGTCCAGCTTCCGTCAAAGTTTGACTGGGTATTGGCTTTTCCCGATTTGATATAGTTATCAATAACGATACTGTAATACATACGCAGGATGTCGCGTCCTCCAACATTGACCCGGCGCACCACCGGTGCCCAGTAGCCATATTTTATGTCTTCTTTTGGAATAGCATCGAGGCCCATACGTGAACGAACGGAGTTAAGCGAATCTGCTACCCATGAGGGGGCTTCATAAAAAGGTCCTCCAACCCATTCCCAGTTTACCAAATCTTTTGAACGTTTTCCCTGAAAATGTCCATGCCCCTCATGAACGTTACCATACGAAGCATCTGTACCATACATGTAGTAATATCCGTCATAATAAGCAACCGATGGATCGTGAACATTGGCCAGATTCCATTTATTCCGGTTTTCCCACGAAGCTATTGACGAATAATCATCTGCGTATGTCGGAATGGTGAAAATTGTAATGGAGTCATTCTTATTAATATCAGGTTCAATATCATCGTCTTTGCATCTTACCTGTGAAAGAGCAATTAAGCTGAAAATTAATACAGGTAAATTTATATGTCTCATGTATAATTTTTATTAGTTCTAATTTAAAAAAACTTCCTTATCAACATATAAAAATGCTGATAAGGAAGTATCTGATTGAATAGATTTATTTCTGCTCTAAATCAACTACAGGACGAGGAGCCCCGTATTTTTGAATGAAAGCAGGCCCGTTATCTTCACTCTTGTTTGCCGAGTTACCTGTAAGGTTAGGGTTAGCATTGAGAGTGCCCTGATATATTGGGAAATATTCATGTCCCTTAAAGTAGTACTGGAAAGATGAAGCGGAGGCGGTTTCAGCGGTAAGCTCTTCAGTTGAAACAGTACCAAGTTTATAATAACCATGTTGAATCAACTGATTAAAACGGCCTTCATCATAAAAGAATCCCCAACGGAGCAGGTCAATGCCACGTCCGTTTTCGCAACCGAATTCTTTGGGACGTTCAACGTTTGCTATTTGTTCGAAAAGATGATCGGCTGTCGGGAAGTCTGATTGTTTAAGATCTGGAAGTGCAACACGCCGGCGTACTTCATTAATGTAATTAATAGCAGTCTGAGTGGGGCCGTTAATTTCATTTTCGCATTCTGCTGCACGCAGCAAGACATCACTGTAACGCATAAGGCGCAGGTTGATTCCACAATGCAAACCGTTGGTAATAGAACCGTAAATATTGTTTCTGGCATTGGTGAACTTGGCTATTGAAATACCGCCCTGGGCAGTGTTCGATAAAGGAGTTGCAGTTATGTCTTTTTGATAAATAGTATTGCGACGAGGATCCCCGCTAGGATATGCTGCAGTATTCAATCCGGTATAAGAGTTATATTCACTTTCGTAGGTAACCAGTGTCCAGTAGAGACGGGGATCCAGACGGCCGTCAGTACATTTTTCTTTTTTGAATAAGTTATACAGCCATGGTGAACCAGCCAAATCGCCCCAGCTTCCAAATTCCTGAGATGCATAGTTGCTTTCAACAGCATGCCCTTGTGTTGCCTGAGAGCTTATGTTTACAGGTGTCCACTCTTCATCTGTTCCTTGTGAACCGAAATCTAAAAATTGAACTTCGAAGAGGCTTTCTGAGTTATTTTCGTATGCCTGACCCTCTCTGAAGTTATCGCCATAGTCGGCTGTAAGTTCATAATGCCCGTATTTACCTGCTATAATATCTTTTAATATCTCATAAGCCTCGGCATACTTGTGACGAAACATCAGTGCACGGGCCAGATATCCTGCAGCAGATCCGCATGTGGCACGACCTTTAGCCCATTCGCCTCCTGCATCGCGTGACGGTAAAATTTGCATTGCTTTTGTTAGGTCGGCTTCTATTTGGTCAAAAACTTCGTCTTGAGTATTGTTGGATGCATACATGGTATTAATGTTTGAATAGGATGCATAATCTGTAATTAATGGAACAGTCTGGTAATATGTAGCCAGATTATAGTATGCCAAGGCTCTTAGGAAGAGAGCCTGTCCAGCTATCTGATTATAAGAAGTTTCCGACATTTTAACACCACCTACTTTGGAAAGTACAAAATTAGTGCGGTTTACTACATGGTAGTTGTCGCGCCATATCCATTCATCACCTATTCCTATTGTACCCGGAGAATTGAGGTTGTCATATTCCAGGTACCATTGCTGGGATGAGTTCCAGACTTCATCGCCACGCACAGCATCCATTGTATAACCAACACGGGAAAATGTACCTTCAAGGCGTATACGGTTGTAACACGCAATAATAGCTTCCTGAAGATCTGACTCAGAATTTCCAAACTCATAGGTAGTCTGATTGTTCGGATTCTGAACGTCGAGTTCGTCATTGCAGGCAATCATGCCTACAATAAGCGCCAACATTGTTAGAATGATATTTATTCTTTTCATATTGAATCTGTTTTATTTTGTTTTTAGAATGAAATGTGTGCTCCAAACATCATGGTTCGTGGTGTCGGATAAGAACAATAGTTGTAGCCGGGAGTGAATGTACCTCCTGCGAAATCGACATTGTAACCTTTGTATTTAGATATTGTTGCTATATTTTGAGCCGATGCGTATATGCGGAGGCCACTAATATAGCGACCAAACCATTTATTAGGAAAGTTATAGCCAAGTTCGATATTGCCAATTTTCAAATAGGACGCATTTTGAATGAAACGTTGGCTAAACATATCATTAGTAATTGCACCTGTCGATTTGTACGCTACGCGAGGAACATTAGTGTTTGTGTTCTCCGGTGTCCATGCATTTAATAGGTCAGCATTCTTGTTGAGTGCACCGTATGAACTTCGTAACGTGACATCAACAAAATCAACAGCTTTGAATTTTGCAGCTCCAAATGACCATACACTCAGGTCAAATCCTTTCCATTCAATATGTATATTCAGTCCATAATGAAACTTTGGTATGCCGCTACCCAGAAATGTTTGGTCTCCTTCAAGGGTAATTACTCCGTCGTTGTTAACGTCCTTATATTTAACATCACCTGGTTGTGCTCCCGGCTGATTGACTAATTCGCCTTCATCGTTGTAATTGTTATCTATCTCAGATTGCGACTGGAATATACCCTCGTAAACCAAACCGTAAAATGAACCAACTTCACGACCTACCTCTGTGCGGCAAATACCATCCGTACGAGGTTCATTTGAAACGCCTAACTTCGTTACCTCGTTTTTGAGAGTAGATAAGTTTGCAGAAATATCATACTTAATAGCACCAATACGATTGCGGTATGCAACCAGAAATTCAAGACCTTTGTTTTCCATGGTTGCTGCATTCATCGTTACTGTTGCGTTTGTAACACCTGCACTGGACGGAACTGCTACACTATACAGAAGGTCCTCTGATATTGACTTATACCAGTCGAAAGTGAATTCCAACTGATTACTGAACATGCCAAGGTCAAGACCAAAGTCAAGTGTCTTCTTCTTTTCCCATCTGATGGCTGTGTTTACATAGTTCGATATTGCCGAACCCGTCACTTTTTCATTTCCAAAACTATATGTATAGTTCCCTCTTGCCATAACATCCATATATTGGTAATCACCAATATTTTCATTACCAAGTTCACCATAACTACCGCGTATTTTGAGTAAGTTAATGGCCGATTTAGCGGCTTCAGGGAAGAAGTTTTCACGTTCGATACGCCAGCCAGCCGAAACAGATGGGAACCAATCCCAACGATCTTTTGAAGAAAGGCGACTGGACCCATCATGACGTGCTGTTGCCGAAATAAGGTATTTTTCATTAAAAACGTAATTGATACGACCAATATACGATGCCAATACGTGTTCGCTTTCATAGCTTCCTGCTGATGTTTCTGCAGCATTACTTACCTGCAGATAGTATGGTTCAGGCATGGTAACACCATTGCCATTGAGTGCATGGTAAAACTCGCGCTCGAACGTTTGACCAATAACAATATTGATGTGGTTGAGACCAACTTTTCCATCGTAGTTTAAAGTGTTTTCTACAAGCCCATCGCTATATTTCCGATAACCCTCTGTCAGGATTTCATTACTCTTTGATAAGTAGTTTGTCGTACTCTGTATAAATGCAGGCACGAATGTAAAGTCCTTTACATTGGTTTTGCTTTGCGACAAGTTTAGGTTGTAATCTAACTTGTGACTGCTGCTTTTCAGGCCAACCATGCTTAGGAGATCAACATTGGCCGATCCTGAAACAACAATGCGGTCAACCTTTGCGTTCCTTTTTACCAAACTGTTTTCGAGCAAAAGGTTTGTTACACGAATGTCTCCATGTACGTCGTCATAATATGTGCCAAAACCGTAAGAGTCATAGCTATATTCTGTTGCTGCCGGAATTTTATCATCAAGCACCCATGTCGATTCATCGTAAGCCTTGATAGTTGGAGGTAGAAGTGATACAGAAGCCATAACAGGATATTGTGCGCCGTATCGGCCCTGAACCCATTCATTGGCGTTACTGTAAGCCATATTGTCCTGATTGCTGTGGCTATATACAATGCTTGTTTTGAAATTGACAAACTTAGCCCCCATAGTATTGTTGATACGGGCAGTATAGCGGTCGAAATTAGGTCCGGCACCTACCATCGTTCCTTCCTGGCTAAAGTAGTCGAGACCTATATTGTAAGTATTGTTAATGCCACCTCCAAAAATGCTGATATTGTGATTCTGACGAACACCTGTTTTAAAAGCCTCATCAAACCAGTTTGTATTGACTATTGGTGTACCGTCAGAATTATACAAACTTTTTGGGCTTGAAAGGTCATATCCGGCAGGAACGTTCATGCCACTGTTTGTGTATGCCATTGTAATATATTGACGATATTGCGAAGCATCCATAACATCATACACCCCTTTCTCCACCTGATCGAAACCAACATAGCCCCTGTACTCTATTCTCATGGCTTCGTTTTTTCTACCTTGCTTCGTGGTGATGATAACCACTCCGTTAGCAGCACGCGAACCATAGATTGCAGCTGCAGAAGCGTCCTTGAGTACCTGAAGAGTCTCAATGTCGTTTGGCGAGAAATCGCGTATTGTGGTTCCCATCGGTACCCCATCAATAATATATAATGGTGCTGTACTGCCAAACGAACCGATACCACGGATACGTACTATAGGATCGGCGCCTGGTTGTCCGTCGCTTGTAATCTGAACACCGGCTACTTTCCCTTCGAGCATGGTTGAGATGTTTGAGTGTGATACTTTCTTCATCTCTTCGGCGTTGACAACGGCAACTGATCCTGTTAGATCAACCTTGCGTTGTGTACCATAGCCTATTACTACCACCTGGTCGAGCTCTTTAGATTCAGATACCAGTATAATGTTGCCAAGTTCGGCTTTTTCTCTGACAGGTAATTCAATACTCTTATATCCTATAAAAGATATTATAAGTGTGGCATCTGAGGGAACTGAAAGAGAGAAATTTCCATCAGCATCAGTAATGGTACCGGTAGTTGTTCCTTTCAATTGTATGGTTGCGCCGGTAAGCGGCTCGCCGTTTTCATCAACAACTTTACCTCTTACTGTTATGTTATCTGGTTGAGTCATTAACGTCTGGCCAGCATTGCCGTTACTTTTTGCGT
>FWPV01009709.1_pt1 | contig 16146 bp, 13 predicted proteins | sample 2228371 | NCBI WGS metagenome assembly FWPV01 (sample SAMEA103939776, study PRJEB20133) | metagenome | reverse complement strand
TGAAACCGCCGTGTGCGAGAGCATGCACGGTGGTGTGAGAGGACAGATAGCGAAAATTCTTTCGCTATCTTCCTACTCGATTTTGCCTATTGCGTGCTATTTTAGCTTTCGAAGCAACATTTTAATTCTTACTTCAGTCTAAGTAGAAACCTAGAACCCATTGAAACTCCCGAAACTACTCTGCGTCCTCCTTCTCATTCTCCCTACTTGGGCGACGGGGCAGTGTACGATTAACTCGGATTCCGTGGTTTGCCTGAACGATTTCATCTCCTTTGAAGTGAATCTAGGCTCTGGTTCAGCCACGTCCTATGCATGGAAACTAGGCGTCGGTCAAACTTCTACCTTAGCGAAGCCCATCGCTCAATACACCAACTTCGGCATCCAACAAATTGAAGTGACGGTGCAGTTGGTCGGTGGCGGCAGCTGCAAAGCGACGAAAAGCATTTTTGTGCATGATCGTCCGAAAGCAAGCCTTTACACCGACAGCCTCAGTAATTTCTGCTATAGCAAGAACCTGGTTTGTTTTGAGGATCGTTCCCAGCCCGGACAAACCGGTTCGGCCGTGGTGAAAAGGGCTATTCTTTTTGGCGATGGTAATGCAGACCTCACCACATCCATTACAGGTAATAGGATTTGCTACCAGTACCCGAGCAGCGGTCGCTTTAATGTAGTGATGGAAGTAACAGACAGCAAAGGATGTTACAGTCGCACCTACGATACCGTTGAAGTTTACCCGGATGTGCCAGCTTTGTTTGGCTATACCTTAACCGGTAGCTGCGATTCATCTTTGCTTTGCCTGGAAAACCTCACGCGCATTGACTCGGCAAATGCCTATAGCTTTTGGTGGGACTTTGGCGATGGCACCCTAGACTCCACCAACTGGACGATGAGTTGCCATATTTACCGCGACTCTGGCACTTTCAGTCCGCGTTTAATAGTTCAATCGAGTCCACGTTGCCGGGATACCTTTCAACAGAAGAATATCGTATCGCTTGATCCCATAAAATTTGACGTGCACCTTCTGGATACCGCGGGCTGTCTAGGTTCGGCGTTTCGGTTTGAAGACCGCAGGCAAGATAAGACCAGTTACCAATGGGATATGATTCGCTCCGATGGCCTGAGTTATTTTGTGGGACTCTTACCCAGCGGACAGGTAATTCCTACCATCATTGATAACTATGTAATGCGGCTCACGGCCAAACGGGGTACCTGTGTGCGTGTTACCTATACGGATACCTTTGTTGTTTACGGGCCTTTAGCTCAAATGTCCGTTCGAAACAGTTCCATCTGCGCCATTGGCGATACCACCTATTTTTGCGATATCAGTATTTATAAAAATGCCAATGGAGCGGTTCGTGTATGGGATTTTGGCGATAAAAATGCTGCCGCTTGTACCACCGACACCAAAAACGGGATACACGTCAATTCCAACTGTCGCTACTCCAAAGACGAATACGCCAAACATAAATACACAAAGGAAGATTGCTATACCGCTGCTCTTCGCTTGGAGGATACAATCACCGGTTGTAAATCCGAGCAGTTGCGGAAAGTTCTGATTGGTCAGGAGTTCACAACGCCAAGCGTGATGACCTATTCTAACGCAAAGCCCTGTTTGGGAGATGAGATTGAACGACTGTTTAAGTTCTCTGTCAATACATGCGCAACCTTCTACATCAATCCGGATTCTGCCGCCAATCCCAATGGATGGCATAAATCGCTTGGGGAATGGAAATACAAAACGAAGTCTGATTCGTCTGGCTTTGTTACAGTTGGACTTGTTTTAGCAGGAGGCGATTCCAACGCTGTTTGTCCGGGCTTTACAAACGGTCCGGCATGCTCAGACACCATTTGGTACCATCACTGGTATCAAATTTTCACTCCTCCAACACCGGATTATACGTTTACCGAGACCGAAGGCTGTGCGCCGCATTTGGCTGAAACAGAGTTTTATAAGAAGGGTGATACAACCATTCGGAGAATGTATTGGTATTGGGGCGATGGTGAATCGGATTCGGTGCACATCGCGCCGGGCGATACCTTGCCTGGTTTTTACCAGCACCTCTACAAGAAAAACGGTGTGTATACAGCAACCGTGGTGCTTGAAAATACGCAAGGTTGCCAAGAAGCCTTCAACCAGGTTATCACGGTTGGTCATGCGGCTGAAGTCACTACCAAAGGAAAGGCTTGCGTAGGCAGTTGCCTCGACTTTTCTGAAACAGTGAATTATTTCTATGATTCATACGAGTACTGGAAAGATCCATTTCGCATTTCGCAGGGAATGGAAAAAATCTACTGGGACTTCGGGGATGGCACCACCGATAGCGCGAGCAATCCGAGTAAATGCTTCCAAACGCAAGGTTCGTATACGGTTAAACTGATTTCGATCGATAGCAATGCGTGTGCAGATACCGTTTATTTAAATCTTGAAGTTGGCGGGGTGCAAGCCAAGATCCACAACCCGAAGAGTAGCATCCTCTGTTCTGAGATTGTGCAGCTTTTTGATTCATCCTATGTAATTAATCCGGCCAGCGGAGAGCAGATTGTAGACTTCAGCTGGGACTTCGCGGATGGCAGCAGGACGAAGAAATTAGCGAATCCCTATCACTTCTATTCCAGCTTCGGGGAGTTTTACATCAAACTCAAGGTGAAGTCGGATTTAGGTTGTGAATCCACAGATTCCGTGAAGGTAGACGTGAGGGGCCCGCTGCCTTCTTTTGCTTTTGTAACGGATAGTGTGGGTTGTGCGCCTTTTACCGTAGAACTGAAAAATACATCAAGGCAGAGCGTGAGTTGGATTTGGTACTTCGGCGATCCCAACAATACAACGCTCCCTACCCCTTACGATAGCAATGTTGTTTTTACCTACGATAAGCCGGGAGTGTACTACTTGGCTTTGTATGGAGCCGATAGCATTTACAACCCGGCTACGAATAACCGCCAGTTTTGTTCGGCCATTTATCCCGATATGCGGGTGCCCGGGCAAACGGAGAAAAAGGTGGTGGTTCTTCCCAATCCAAAAGTAGATTTCGACATGCCGGATTCTGTGTGCATAGGCCAAGAGTTTAGCGTCGACAGTAAAGCCGATGCCATGTACAACACCCATCTCTGGTATTGGGGTGATGGAGATTCGCTCAGCACCCTTTCAAGAACAGCTACCCACGTGTACACGCAAAGCGGTTCGAAGATGGTTTGGTATAAGCCACGTATTCCTCCGCATCCTATTTACGGCAAAGCCTGTATGGATTCGATGATGCAAGCGATAGAGGTAATCGATATCAAAGCTGATTTTACCATTGATACTGCCCGCTCCGGCCCGCTCGACTTACAGTTTCTCAATCGCTCAACCAATGCCGAAACGTATATCTGGTCGGTAAGAGGCTTGGATTCGAGTGATGTGCTGCACGCCTCTATGGTGAGAGACCTTTATTACATGTTCTATCCCAACAAAGGTCGTTTTGAGGTTTGCCTAAAAGCGATCAATTCATTGGGTTGCGAGGATGAACTGTGTCAGGTGTTTGAGCTGGATTATCCCCACCATGTGCGTATCCCGAATGTATTTACGCCGGGCACGGTAGATGGATTTAACGATGCGTTCGATATTGATATTGAAGGCGAGATCATGTATGAACTAAGCATATTTAACCGACACAGTCAGCTTGTATACAAAAGCAGCCAAGATGGTTTCGGTAGGGATGGCATCAACTGGGATGGCACCAATAAAGCCGGGATGAGTTTGTCGGCCGGCGTATATTACGTGGTGTTTGATTTTCAATTTGAATACGAGGAGCCTGTTCGGTATACAGGAACAGTCACATTGATACGTTGATAAGAATTGGCTCAATCTGATTTCAGCTTTGCTTAAAACTGTATTTTTGAATCATGCTTCAAAAGCTCATCCGCTTCCGCTATCCCATCACATTAGCCCTTTTCGGGGTGTGGATGTTGTTTTTCGACCGCAATAACCTCATTGAACAATACAGGGTGAAGAGCCAGTTAAACGAGCTGAAAGAGGAAAAGGCTTATTACCTCTCTGAGATTGAAAAAGCCCGCAAAGACTACAATGAACTCTTCACCAACGACGAATCGCTAGAGAAATTCGCCCGCGAGAAATACCTCATGAAAAAAGACAATGAGGATATTTTTGTGATCATGGAAGAGGAATAGCCGAGGGCGCAGGGCCGAGGGCAAAGGGCAAGGAGCATAGGGCATGGAGCGATGGGTCCGCTTCTTTAAAGTCATTGTAAACGACATTCCGAAAAGTTAGTAATATGCTTTATCAATCGTAGCGAATAATCCTTACGCTCGTTCAAAGCTCTCGAAACCCGAAACCAACCCTTTGCTACATACTCTCAGTTCAGAGCTCTTTTCCCGAAACTCGCCAACCCGAAACTCGAAACCAACCCTCTGCTACATACTCTCAGTTTAGAGCTCTTTTCCCGAAACTCGCCAACCCGAAACTCGAAACCAACCCTCTGCCCCTTGCTCTCTGCTCTCCGCTTTATCGCTCAATCTTCAACTTCCCGTCTTTCCAGGCTTTGATAAACTGGGCCCAGGCGAAGGGGTTCAAGATATTGATAGGAGGAATTTGTCCGCTGTAGTAATAGCGTCCGGCATCCTGACGCAGCACATATTTTCCGTTTTCGCTGCCGTCCATGCTCATAGCCATCGCCACTTCTTTGAGGGTTTCCGGATCCATATTGTCTAGATCACCTTGATCATCCGGCAAGTCGAGGGTTACAAAATAGTGTTGGAACAATTCTTTGGATATATAGGGCTTCACAATGGCTTCAGGCAGCTGAAGGGTGTCTTGGGTCATGGTCTGAATCATGGTGTATTTCTTGGCCGTCAAATCAGGCACCACGTATTTTTCTGTTTTAAATCCGATGGCCGAGAACAAGATGGTATCGAATGGAGAGGCCACCAAGCTGAAAAAGCCTTGGTCGTTGGAGGTTGTTCCAGACAGGGTTCCCGCGATGCGGATATTGACATTGGAAACTCCCATCAGGCTATCGTTGGTCACGATTATGCCTGTGAATTGAATGAGTTTCTTTTTTGGGGCGGTGGTGTCAGACTCGCTGTTTTTTTGAGCGAAAGCAGACAGGGAACACAGACAGAAGGCCAATAAGAGGAACTTTTTCATGCGAATCAAAGATACAATTTAAAGCGGTAGCAACCAGCCACAGAGCAAGGTGATCATCACCAAGATAGGCGGCGGTATTTTGGTAAACAAAACAAGGGCCATAATGCTCAGGACCGGAATGAAGAGTATACCGTTATTCCAATCCAAATTAACCAAAAGTAGGTAGGCCGCCGCGAGCACTAGTCCGGCAGAAACGGCTGCAATACCTTCAATCGATTTTTTATACAGCGGCATTTGCTTCATTTCGGTCCAAATGGGAAAAACGATCAACATGATTAGAATGCCGGGTAAGAAAATCCCCACGGTGCCGATGCCAGCCCCGAGCAACTCGCCGCTGAAGCCCCAATCAGCTAAGGCCATTGCGTTAGCGTAAGTTGAGATGGAGAATACCGGTCCGGGCATAGCCTGCAGCATTCCTACTCCGAGAATAAATGTTTCGGCATCCAGGTACTGCTTGTGGGTTACGTACTGTTTGAACATCATGGGTATCAGTACATTTCCGCCACCAAAAACGATACTGCCGTATTGGTAGCTGTTCTGAAACAGTAGTACGGGTTTATTTTGGAATAAGTTACCGATGATACTGGAAAGGATAAATATGCCGGCAAAGAGGATGAAGAGTTTCCAATTGGGACGAATTTTCGGCTTGTGGGGTGGGAATTCTTCTCGGTTGAGTAAGCGACTTATTCCGCCTCCTACGAGCAAAACTATAGGAAAAACCCAGGGTGACCGAACCGTTATGGCCGCTGCGGCGCCTAAAAAGTAGAGTAGGCGAGAGAGGTTATTCGCTTGCAGCAAACGAAACATTTGCACGGAGGCAGCAGCAATAAAGCCTACGGCCATGGCTGGGATAAAGCGCAAGAACTGGGTATCAATCTGGCGTGATCCGGCTATGCCCAAACCGACTACCAGGCACAGCATCAGGATAAAAGCCGGGAGTATCCATAACAGCAGTCCGGCAATACCCAAAAGCGGTCCGCCCAGCTTCATGCCAATGGCCATGATCATTTGGGTAGAAGTAGGGCCGGGGAGCAGCTGGCAGAAGGAGTATAGCTCAAGTAATTCGGCCTCTGTCAGGTAATTTCTTTTCTTCACAAAGCGTTGAATGATGGCATTGAGATGTGCTCCCGGTCCACCAAATGCAGCGATTGATAGGAAAAATATTTCCTTGAGGTAAATGAAGCGCTTAATTTGCGCAACAGAATAGGCTGTTTCTTGAACGCTTTTCACGAAATATGGGCAAAAATAGAATTTCCTTTGGCAGTATCACCTTTGTCGTGTTGATAATCGCGATGCTAAGCGGTTTCACGGCGTGTCAGAAAAAACCCACCTCTGCAGAGAAGGTGTATGTAGACACCTTGTACTTCAAATTGAAAGGCGACCTCAAAGCCCTCAATATTGACCCGCAAGAACTTCAAGCGCGCAAGGATGAAATTGTAAAAAACATGTATCCAATGGTGCAAGACACCTTTGGCGATTTGCGCATGGCCTTTGAAGACGATTTCAACGGCATGCGCACAGCCTATGATACTTACTTGAATAAACACTTGTTGTATATATCGGCCACCAAGCTATTGATTGAAGAAGTAGAAGCTTTTCGCAAAGAGGCCGAAGCAGATGTTTTGAGTCGTTCTGAATTTAGGAAGCGGTATTTCGCCCTTTTGGCCAAGGTGAAGGAGAACAACGCCAAGGTAGAGGAGATTGCCAAACCGGTATACGATCTTGAGCCTATGTGGATTAGGATGAAACTCAAATTTGATCCGAAGCGGGATAAAAAAGACAGCGTAGCGAAGGGCAACTAGGCTTGTTCTTAAGGTATTTTTCGGCTTATATTTCAGAAATCTATGAGCATGAAAAATTGGACTTCCGCTGCCGTTATCAGCATTTTCATCATCACCTCTTGCAGTCGTTCTGAAAAATTTGAAAAAGGTTTTTCTGTCTACGATCAAGACTATTCAAGCGATAGAGAATTCGAACCCGAAGGTTTTCATTTTGATTCGGTGCGAATGCAGATTAAAACCAATGGACTTTTGCTTACGGCCAACAAGGCCTATCACCTGGCTACCAATTTTCGGGTGAACTACTCAAACGACGGAGAGCGCCATTTTACCGGTACCGTAGACCATCATTACGCTTACCACGAAGATTTGGAGAGAGGGGATAATTGGCATAGCCATATCATTCCCGGATTCTCCGCTGCCCATGGATTTAACTTGTTGGGCCTAGGCTTAATTTGCGTAGACAGCAACGTGAAGCGCAACTTCTTTGAGAAGCCAGTTTTGATTCGCACTGTTTACTATCCGGCCGTAGATCAAGATACAGTAAGAGGTAAGGCGGTGAAGCGCAATTATTACATGATTTCGGTTTACGATGAAGACACCAACCGTGATAGTGTGGTTAACTTAAAAGACATTCGTCATTTCTATTTGTTCAATGAGGCAGGACATCGCATCAAAGCCATAGTGCCACAGAATTCATCGGTGAGTCACGCGAAATACGACCCCGCCAACGATTACCTTTTTGTGTATACGCAGTTGGACAAGAATGCCAACGGACAAATTGAAGAAACAGATCCTACCCAGTTGTACTGGATTGATTTAAAGAACCCGGAAAGGGGAGGTTTGGCGTATCCTTAAGGCCTTGTTACGGTTCGTTCCAGAATTCGTCAGTTAAAAAGAATACGGTATCAATAAAATAGAGAACCCCATTGCGGGTGAGAACATTTTCGTCGTGTAAATCCTCCAGAATTAGTCCAAGTTTCGGATGGAAATAGTCATTATTTTTTGCATTCTTAAATCCGTTTGAGGCTAAAAAATCCTTCACGAATTCCAAATTAGTTATGGAAGTCATCTCAACGTAAGCTTGTCTTACAACGGCGTACAGAATGTTTTCTTCTTTCACGAAACCGAGTAAATCGTAGGCTGTGTCAGGAAAAAAGAAATTATGTAGTAACAGATTTCGGAAGTAATCTAACCAAGAAGCATAATAGATTCCATCATTCAATTTTAGAACATGCTCGGAATCTGCCAAGTAGACCTTTTGTTCTGCCCCTTGGCTGATGTATTGGCTGAAATCTATTGGGCCGTACCAAAGACGGTTTTCTGAAATGAAACTTTCTAGTCTCGCTGTTTCTTGTGCTCTGACTTGCTTCGAGCTTGCAGTTTCTGAACCTGCAATAATGCTTTTTTCAAGGTAACGGGAGATTGTTTGGATAATTGCTCCTCGGCCAAGCGCGCTCTTTCCTGAAATGATATGGCGTAATTCATGTTTAAGATGCTCATGCACCATCACAAATTTAGTTAGAAAACCAATTTATTCAAAGCAGCATAAATGTGTTGGTATCTCAGCGTTTAGCGCCCTTTGTCTAACCTAGTATTCTTATCCACGCCAAACAATTTTGACGGATTGAATGGCCCCATTGAGGTGGATTTACGCTCAATCTCCCTTCGGTTCCTCATTTTTCTTTGATTCAAGATTCAACTTTTTCGCTACCCAATCGTAATTGGTAAGCAGCAGGAAGCCAATGAAGAGATTTACTGTGCTGAGCGCCCAGCCAAAATCATTTTTAGGAGGATTCATATAGGAATGTGAAGCTTTCTGTTGTAGGAATTGATAAGCATGACTTAAAAAATCGGGAAAGCTATCCAGAATCAGTATACCTCCAATGAGGAAGATGGCCATCTTTAGAATGTCCTGGGTTTTGAGTTTATCAAATACGATGCGGTCTTCCTCAAAGCCTTTGTCCAGACGAAACATTCGAACTAGGGTGGCAGCATAAACAATCAAAGCTACTATCAATGCTATTTCAGTTAAAAGGATTAAACTCATCCAAACTTGGTATTCGGCCTCTTGATAGTTCATCAACATGCTTATCCATGATGGAAGGGAGAGGATTATAAATCGAACGAGATTATAGAGTCCAATCAATTTCAGCCAAAGGGTAAAAAAATCATTTTTAGCCATGGCATATGCAGGTTCACTAGAGTAAATCTAGCGGAATTGCTTTAGGCTTCAGCAACTTGTGAAGGCAGCACCTTCATTTCTTTCTGAAACTTGGTGGAGAACTTACTGGCATTCTCATACCCAAAGAGGGACGCTAACTCTTTTATGGTATGCGTTCTTTTCAAAAGCAGTTCGTGAGCTGCTCTCATTTGACGAGCGCTGAAATACTGATACAGCGTGGTATTGTGGATGCTTTTAAAATCATTCTTTAGTTTGGAAGGGGAGATTCCCACCTTCCGCGCGGTTAACTCAATACCCGGAAAATCGCCAAAAAGTTTGTCGTTCAGAAACTGCTCAGCACGTTGAATGTTTTTGCGGTCTGCATCGCTTAAGTCAAAATGATTCTCAGAGACCACTTCCTTGTTCAGTTTGGCTATGAATCGCTCGAACACCTCTGAAGTGAGCGATTTGATTAGGTCGACGTTAAGCTTAATGCCGGAATGAGCAAAACCCATCATTCGCTCCCATATAGCATCGTATGCCTCGTCGCTTTCATCCATGATTAAGTAAGTATTAGGCGATTGAAAGAAGGCGCTTAGTGCGGAGTCTTTGTAGGTCGGATTAACAGCTGTTTGCTTCGCTAACCAAGCATCTGTAAAGTATAGGGTGATGTTCTTTTCTTCGGAGTTTTTAAAGTGATACTCGCTCAAGGAGTAGCCGGCCTTAAACATCGACCAGGTTTTGTCTTTCATAAGCAGTCCATTCACCATGGATTTGTTCACCATTCGGGTTGATTTGAGGTGAATATTGATAAAGTGATAGTCGAGGGGCAAGTCTTTATCATACAGGTTACGCATCAGCACATTCTTTTTGAAATGCAGTTCAGACACCATCAGCCAGAGCCCTTCTTCCAATTTGCTGTAGTACATATCGGTGCTGAGAAATAGGGAGTCGGAGCTCAAACGATTAGCCTCTTTATCATGCCGGGTAAAAGGCATTTGGTCGAAGCTTTCAATCATGGTTTCCGGCGACTGAAACAGATTCGCTAAGTGATAAGCCCCGTTTTTATAAGCGACTTTATAACGCTGGAATTTTTTTAACCAGCGGGAAAGGATTTGAGGGAAGTTCGATTCCAATATTGAATGATATGGCAATCCGAATATAGTCGCTTTTTACATTCAAAATGTCTTTTTGGAGCATACAGTACTGCTTTTCTGATTCGACATTTGTGTCAAACCCATCATTCAATTTTTATCATGTTAAGAAGAGTACTTACTATAATGGCCATTGTGTCGAGTTGCGTGGTTCTAGGCCAGAGAATCGCCGGAGGTGAAGGACATTCCTTATTTATTTGTGCCGACAGTACCGTATTGGCTTGCGGAAACAATGCTTCCGGGCAATTGGGATTTGGGAATTTTACATCGAGGAGACTGGCAGAGAAGGTGGCGGGCTTGGAAAAAGTAATAGCCGTATCTGCTGGTAAAAATCATTCTCTTTTCCTAAAAAACGATGGTACAGTTTGGGCTTCCGGCGATAATACGTTCGGGCAATGTGCAAATCCGCTAACTGTGAGCACCCTTTCAGTACCCACTCAAATTTCAGGTTTATCGAATATAGTGGAGATATCAGCCGGAGATAATCATTCTTTATTTTTAAAGAGCGACGGAACTGTTTGGGCTTGTGGAAATAATTCACATGGACAACTAGGTATTGACAGCAGAATTAGCCAAAGTACGGTCGTTCAGGTAGTTGGTGTTAGTGGTATTGTGGCCATTTCAGCCAGTAATCTACATTCTCTCTTTTTAAAGAATGACGGCACAGTATGGACTTCCGGAGTGGAAGTAGACTATCAAGAAACTATACCTTACAGCAACAAGCCAGTTCAGATACCAAATCTGGAAAATGTGATAGCTATCGCAACCGGAAACTATTTTTCACTTTATCTGAAAAGTGACGGCACTGTTCGTGGTTCAGGATACAATGGTGTTCATCAGCTGGGCTATAAACCCGGGCCAAAATGGATGGACCTGTATTCTACCCCTGACCGAGTAAGCGGATTAACCGGTATTAAGGCTATCGCTGCCGGAGAACATCATTCCTTGTTTTTAAAAAATGATGGAACTGTCTTAGCCAGTGGGTCTAATTATTACTATCAAGGTGGAGTCGGACATAATGCACTCGCAATTGCTGCTGTGCCCATAAGCGGAATAAGTAATGTTAGCGAAATTTATACCGGATTTGGCCATTCTTTGTTTTTGAAAAGTGACGGTACCATTTGGTCATGTGGTATGAATATAAGTGGTCAGCAAGGAACTGGCGACTCAGAAAATAAAGCTATTCCCGTATTGATAGGAAATAGATTCTGCGCCCCCCCTCAACCCCCTACAGTAGACATGAGCGGTTTCCCTGCTAGCTTATGCTTAGGGAGTAATCTAAATGTGAGCCCTAGTATCAGCGGTTCTAACCCGATTGCTACGTTGAAAATTGACAACAGCATTCAAATCACCAATCCGAAAGCCATGACCAAAAACAGCCATTCGGTTTTTGTATTGACTGATAACGATGCCATTACACGCTTTGATTTTGATGGTAACGTAACTTCTAGCTATCCAAACTTAAACAAAACAGGTATCCAGGCTTTTGCGGCAGACGATAGCAGCAACGTCTACCTTTTTAATGGGGATGGTAATTTTTACAAATGCGATAGTACGGGAACATTACAAGAGACTATTTCGGTTTTCTGGGCAAGCACTTCTGCGAGCCAGTTGGTGTATTCCACACCTGTCGCCTCTACCTTATATCCTTCTAACTTATTTCTCGTGGATGCGCAACAGAGTTTAGGCACAACTATCTCCGGCGTAAATACCTACGACAGTGACCTTTTTAATAATTCAACACTCTATCCAGGTAATGCGTTCCCTCAACCACAAGCCACCTCGATGAGCATCGATAATTTCTACGGAAATAAAAGAGCACTTTTAGCTGACCCTACAAATAGCACCTTACATTCTCGTATTTTGTATTACCCGACTTCGGGCGCAAACCCAGATTTTAAGGAGGAGTTTTTGGTTGATTCAGTCGCAACAACAGGAATGGCCTTTGATTTTATTAGCGCTGATACCATTTTTAATGCTTTTACGGTTAGTTCTAAAACCACAGGTATTATAGGTTATGGGGCTAGTTACAAGAATGCAGATGGCACTGTTACGAGTTTTATCGATACAAGCCTGACCTCTGAAATCAATCCTACTCAGCCCGTTGGTATAATGATAACTCCTTTGGGAAGTGCGTTTCAGTTATGGGTGGCAGACCGCGGACAAAACAGAATCATAAGAGCCTATGGAGCGAGCTATGAAATTAAACCGAAACTTCCGGAAGGTTTGGTATACAATCCCAATACCGGCGAGGTAACAGGCATTCCGGTAAAGGCAACAGCTCCACAAACCTACCAGGTTAAATTAGCAACTCCTTATGGTACGGATTCAAGTACCTTCACTTTTGGAGTAAGCAACCCAAATGGAGTAAAGAATTCTGCAGGAACAGGCTCTTCAGACGGCCAACAAAAAGACGGATTAACCATCAAATACTTCGATGCGAACAATTGCGAGAAGCTGATTGACATTGCAGATAGTTTAGGCGGAACCGCACCGGGTTATACCCGTGTATCACAAACGGTTTATCCGGTGGTAAGTGTAATTGCCAATGATCAACTCATCCGCAGAGCTACTCAAATTGAGGCTGAGAACATCGATACCCTGCAGGTGAATGTAAGCTTCTACTATACTTACGACGATATCCAATTGTACAAACAAAGCACCGGTTCATCCATCTCCAATGATACCGCAGCAGGCACCATGCAGATGGCTGTGCTTCAAATGCATGAGCTTCCAAATGGAGGAAGAGAGCCTATCATCCACAGCCCAATTACGGCAGAGTGGGTAAGCGCAGACCAAAACTGGAAAGCCGTTGTACCGGTAACCAAGTTCAGCGAATTCTATGCGGGCGATATGAGCACCATTGAGAATTTTGACTGTACTAACGATACCTCCATCAGCCTGACGGTTAACGCAAGTTTCTACGTATGGAGCTTTGATAGCTTGTTTGTATCGGATGTGTACACCGATACCTTGATCAATGCAACAGGATGCGATAGCGTGGTTACCCTAGATCTCACATTAAAACCGAATGGTGTTCATGAGTCGGATTTGGCCTCAGGTATCCACATATACCCTAACCCAAGCAAAGGCGTGTTTAACATCAAATTTGATAAGGAAGCTACCGAAATTAGAACAGTGCGCGTAACGAATCTGCAAGGACAAGAAGTGTACAGCGCAAAACTGAGCTCCGGTTCCACCATCGACTTAAGTAATCAAAGCAATGGTGTTTACTTCATCAGTATAGAAACTGAAGACCAGCGTCCATTTGTGATGCGCGTGGTTAAATGGTAGGCATAAAGTGATTTGAGAAAAGGGCTTAGACATCCGTGTTTAAGCCCTTTTTTTAAATAACTATGAAAGAGCTGGTTCTGAATCCCTCGTTGAGAGGATCCATCAAGATTAATACAAATAAGAGTTTCGTTAAGAAAAAGAAACCAATGTCTAGATCAATGTTCCTCTGTTCCGGGCAGAAACGCTGAATCAGAGCATTTCCTGTGCTTTCCGTTTAATGTAGTCTTCAAATTTCATCTGGCCAAGCTGGGGAGCAATGGTATCGTGTTGCATCACTTCTGCAAAAAAGGCGAATTTGTGGTAGGCGTTTTTGTCAAACCATTTCAGCATGGGCAAGGCAATTTTGAATAGACCCAAGGGAACGGTATGCATCCTTTTTTGTGGAGCCACTTCAGCTTGAACTAGTTCATTCAATTGTCTTCTGGTGTAAATCGTTTCTCCACCCGCTTCTACCATGCAGTTGTGCTTTTGGATGGAGTCGACTGTAATCTTGGCCAGGTCTCCTTCGAAAATCGGGTTTGTTTTTTTATCGCCTTTTCCCAGCGTAATCAATCGGCCTTTTTTAGCCATTTCCATCATGTCAAGAAAGGCACTGAAAAGGGCGGGAGGTTTGATAATTGAATAATCAAGGCCGGATTCTTTGAGTAGTTTGCTAAAATCGTGGTGCACTTTGAAGTACTCCAAGTGTGTATACTTTTCTGAATGAAAGGCTGAAACGTACACAAACTTTTTGATTCCGGCTTGAGTGGCTTGCATCAGGATATGCTTGTTACCCGCGTAGTCTACCTCCCTGAATGTGGCTTTGCTTTTGTCGTTAGGGGATACACTTTTCCCCAAGGCAGAAACAACAATTTCGTGATCAGCTAGGATGCCTTCTAGGTTTGGCTTATGACAAACATCGGTCACCACGTAGTTGGAGGTGATGTGCGATAATAGTTTTGCTTTGGCCTCGCTTCGCACCACAAGGGTTAAGTCGAAACCCTGCTGAACCAATTCCTTGGCAATTTCTTTTCCCAGGTTTCCACTGGCTCCAAATAGGATTACTTTTTTCATTCCGGATACTAACTTACTTTTTCTCTCCAATTCATAACAGCCGGGCTGCCTGATTACCCCCATTTCATTTAGTAAGAACTAATGGATCCGTTGTAGCTAAGGGGAAAAGAAAAAAAGCAGCTCCCGCGCCTCTGGCTTTGTACACGGGAGGCTGCTTACCTATTCCCCCCCCGAGGAATCCTTAGAACTTAAACCCGAAATCCAGTCCGGGCTGAATAAAGAAGTTGGGCCACCTTTTTTCTACAGCTTTGAATGTTTCGGGAACACCGGTTCGGATAGGCCAATAGCTGCATCCAATGGCCGGTTCAAAAAAGAAGCGGTCATTGAAAAACTGAAATTGGTAGCCTAGGTAGAAGTCGGTGTACAGCGTGAATCCGTTGCCAATCTTCTTTTTATTCTCATCCATGTACTTCTCAAAAGCATTTAGCACATACACAGAGGTATAGAGTTCTTTCCACCAAAAGCGCTGGTAGCCAATCTGCGGAGCGAGGATGCGCGCATGTCCGGGATAATTCAGGCCCGGTCCGTCAAAATCAGGTCCGAAGGGGATACCTAAAGGCCAAGCATACTGCGATCTTTTAAACCGGACCTGAATCACGTCTTTGGGTGTTATGCGGTATCCGGCGTTAAGCTGAAAATACCGAGGGTTATTGGTGTTATCCAAATTGCCCAAAAGCAACAGTGTGCTCCCCACAAACCATTTTCGCTCGGTGCTGTCTTTGGCTCCAGTCTTAGCATGTACCTGAAGGCTGTTGGCTAAAAAAGCGATGAGGGCGGCGATAAAAATCTTCTTTTGCATAGCAATTCTTTTGTTTCAAAGATTAAATGCAAAGCTAGAGTGGCGCTAGGCTGTGGCTCGTTCGCTTAAGTTAAGAAAATAAGCTCGCCTCGGGGAAGGCAATATTTGGCTTGATGCCTGCTAAAGGGGGAAAGTTTTTCTGCTTTGTTTGACAATTTACTTTTTATAGAACTCCTCCACATGGTCGTCGAACTCATTCCATCCTGTCCAAATATCATTTAGGACTAGTTTTTGACCGTCGTAAAAAATCACTTGGTACACCGACACGATGGGCGGACATTGCTCTTTCGATCTATCCGTTGACCTGGTCAGGAAAGTTGAATCATTGATCCACCGAATTTTCAAGGTATCCGCTTCAAATGGGAAACGTTCCTTGGTCCAGAGCACGGTGGTGGGGCTCACAAAATCAAATCCGGCGTTATGGCTTCCTTTTAAAACGAATCGACCCTGAATTGTTGAAGCAACGCGACTAGAATCGTAAACTACCGGTTCACGGGCTAAGGCATCATCGCTCACAAGTAGAATGGTAGAGTCATTACCTAAACCGGGTCGCTCAGCCTCTTCGAGCACGCCTTCTGCAAATTGATTGAAGTCCTTTGCAAACCATCCGGAAGCAAAAGACAAACAAGCAATTAGAATAGAAATGAGAATTCCTTTTTTGGTCATTTACCTGGATTTAGGAATATGAATACTTAGGTTTCCCGCTGCTAATCCTGATCATTTGTCTTATCCTGCAGCCGTCTGTTTATTTCTTTAAGGCGTTA
>FWPV01009706.1_pt1 | contig 16148 bp, 18 predicted proteins | sample 2228371 | NCBI WGS metagenome assembly FWPV01 (sample SAMEA103939776, study PRJEB20133) | metagenome | reverse complement strand
CCCCCCCTCAATGGGGGCAACAGCCACACAAAAAAAAAGACGCCCACTTGCGAGGGCGTCCAGGGGTGCCTGATGGGTTTCGAACCCAGACTCCCCCCTCAATGGGGGCAACAGCCACACAAAAAAAAAGACGCCCACTTGCGAGGGCGTCCAGGGGTGCCTGATGGGTTTCGAACCCACAACATCCACATCCACAGTGTGGCGCTCTGCCGTTGAGCTACAGGCACCATATCGAGCGCGCGCTATTATACCACAGGCGCTTCATGCAGCAAGGATTTCGCAGATGACTTTTGCCGCTTCGTCGTACCCAACCGTTTTTTGCGCCCCAGAGCGCAAATCTTTCAACGTCATACGGTTTTCAGCCGCCTCATCCGGCCCAATCACCACAGCCACGCGCATTCCCATCCGGTCGGCAAACTTAAATTGTTTCATCAGTTTAGCCGGTTCGGGATACGTCGCCACAGCCAGCCCCGCTGCGCGCAGCGCCGCCGCCGCCGCATACGACGTCCGCCACAGCGACTCGTCGAAGACTGTTACCAAAACAGGCGCAGGTGATGGGGTAAAAGGCGGAACCAGCCCTTTTTCCTGCAAAATAATCCCAATCACCACATCGCCCATCGCAAACCCCACGCCCGAAAGCGGCTCGCCGCCTACATCAGCCAGCAGGTTATCATAACGCCCGCCGCCCAAAATAGCGCGCCGCACCCCACCGCTCAGGTCAAACGCCTCAAAGACCGTGCCTGTGTAATACAACAAGCCGCGCATGATGTTGGGGTCAAACTGGACATAATCGGCCGCCCCAAGCGCCTCCAGCGCCCCAAACAGGCGCACCAGTTCCTCGTTTTCCTTCCACAAATCATAATTCCCCAAAACCTGCTTCAAACCATCCAGCTGCGCCTGGCTCAGTCCGCCCTCCAGCACATATGCATCCCATTTTGCCGGGTCCATCTTAGGGCGGCGGTCAACCATGTTGGAAACTGCCAAACGATTTTCCGGCGCAATTCCCAGCCGGTCGAACTGCGCATCCATCAGGCGGCGGTTGTTGACAAAAATGCGGGCCTGGTCGGGGGTTAGCCCCACCGAGCGCAAAAACGTCGCCGCCACCGCAATCAACTCGGCATCGGCTTCGGGCGAATTCACGCCCAGCATATCCACATTCCACTGAAAGAACTCGCGCGTGCGCCCCTTTTGCGGACGCTCATAGCGCCAAAACGGACCAAAAGACCACCAGCGCAGCGGAAAGGTCAGCTGCCCCTGACGAGCCGCCACCATGCGCGCCAGCGAAGGGGTCAATTCCGGGCGCAGCGTGACCAGGTCGCCGCCGCGATCTTGAAAAACAAACGACTGCTCTTTAACCAATTCCTCACCCGATTTAGCCGCGTACAGGTCAATGCTCTCAATAAACGGCGCATCCCATTCCTGATAACCAAATTGTTGCGACGCCTTGCGCACTTTTTCGTTGATGAAATTGCGCAAGGCCATATCTTCAGGGTAAAACTCGCGCGTACCCTTTACAGCCTGAATTTGCGTTTTTGCCATGATGTCATGCTCCCATTACTCAAAATTCAATCGTTGAATTTTAGCGCATTTTTGGTATAATCCCCTCACCTACTCAGCCAAGTATCGTAAGGAGAATTTTCGATGGAAATTAATTACCAGGAAACCAGCAAAGATCTGCTCACACGCATTGACATTCACGAAAAATACGGCGCGCGCAACATTGACCAGTGGAACATTGAGGTACTCGACCCCAAACCAGGATACAAGATTCTGGATGTGGGCTGCGGCGCGGGCAAGCAGTGCTTTCTGTTCAGCGATTATACTAAAGGCCAGGCAGATATTACAGGCGGCGATTTTTCCGAAGAACTGCTCGATAAGGCCCGCGCAAAACAAGCCGAACGCGGCGATACAAACATCCGCTTCCAGTTTTTAGATTTCAACCAGCCCTTCGCCTTCGAAGACAACACCTTCGACATCGTCTCCAGCGCCTTTGCCATTTACTACGCCAGCGATCTGAATTTCACCTTCCGCGAAGCGCACCGCGTGCTCAAACCCGGCGGACGCCTGTTTGTGACCGGCCCGCTGCCCGAAAACAAACAGATGTTCTACGACATCATCCGCGAAGCCACCAACAAGCCCATCCCGCCCATGCCCGGTTCCAGCCGTTTTAAGGGTGAAATTTACCAGACCATCGAAAGCATCTTTGCCCATACCGAACTACGCGTCTTCGAAAACCCGCTCACCTTCCCTGAGGTTGCCCCCTTCATCGAATATGTGCGCGCCTCGCTGAGCGAAGACCGCAAATTGTGGACCAGTATGTTCAACGGTAAAGAAGAGTACGAAGCGCTCATCAAATCCATCGAGGCGGTCGCGCAGCGCTGGTTTGAGCGTGATGGCAAACTTGTGATGACCAAAGTCGTCGGCGGCATTTTGGCCACCAAGTAACACAACAACGCTTTCAGGCGCGGTGTAAAAAACGCCGCGCCTTTGATTCCCCAGGATGGTTTATGAACTTTTACGGTAAACGTGTACTTTTCCTCGGTGCGCACCCCGACGACATTGAACTGGGCTGCGGGGCCCTTCTGCACAGGGTAGCGCCTATAAGCGATGTGCTGTGCGTCACCCTGTCGGATAACCAGAAAAATCCGCTGCTCTCTAACCTGGTACAGGAACATTACAACAGCATGGCCGTATTGGGTGTGCCGCGCGAGCGCGTGATTTTAGGGCCGTTTACCACACGCGTTTTTCAAGATTCGCGTCAGGAAATTCTGGAATATTTTTTGAAACTGCGCCGCGACTTCAACCCCGACCTCATCTTCGTTCACAGCAAGCAAGACGTGCACCAGGATCACAACACGATGACCGAAGAGGCGTTGCGCGCTTTTCGCGGCATTACCGTGCTGGGTTTCGATGTCGTCCGTTCATCGTACGGATTTTTCCCACACTTTCTGGTGGAAGTGAGCGAAGAGAATGTGAACAAAAAAATCGAAGCCCTGGCCTGCTATACCACCTACCGCGATAAGTACTACTTCAACAGCGAACTGACTCGCGCCATTATGGTGCGGCACGGCGCGCTGGCCGAACGCCCATTTGCAGAAGGTTTCGATATTTTACGGATCGTGGGAAATTTTGAAAAATAACATGCAATAAAACACTTGCCGCAGGTTGAACCTGCGGCGAGCTTTTATCTTAGCCTGAATTGAAATAAACCTTTTGAAGCGTCCCGAAGGCTTTTTACGGGCAACTTCACAGGTCAAAATCAGCCTTCGGGACGCTTAACCCCGAACTGACGTTATCTTACCCTTTTGGCATCCCCAGCCAAATCTGGCCGTCCTGCACTTTTACCGGATAAGCCGGAATATCTACCACCGCAGGCATAGACATCGCTTTACCCGTGCGCACATCGAACTCTGCGCCATGACGAGGACAGACAATGTTGTAATCTTCCAGGTCGCCGTCACCCAACGGGCCGTCGTCGTGCGTACACACGTCGCCAATGGCAAAATATTGCCCGGCAATGTTGAAAATGACAATCGGCTTGCCATCAATTTCTACAAACAGGCGCTCGCCATCTGGCAGGTCGGCAGGCGCAATCTGAACAAAATCAGCCTGGGATTCGTCAAGTTGGGTGTAGTTGAACATGGCTGCTACTCCACTAAATCGTCGCTGGCTTCACCCAGCCCATACACGCCTGCCTTAAGCACCTTGAGCGAAAGCAAGGCGCACTTAAGGCGCACGGGGCCCAGGTCAATGCCAAGCATATCGAGGATGTCTTGTTTGTTGAGTTTTTTGACCTCTTCCAGCGGCTTGCCGATGATGTGCTCCATCAGCAAATCGGCCGAGGCTTGCGAGATAGCGCAGCCGTGGCCGTCGAAAGCGGCGTCGGTGACAATGCCATCTGCCACGCGCAGGGTGATTTCGATGTGATCGCCGCACAAAGGGTTCGAGTCGGCAAAGGCGACGTCGTGGGGGTTCAGTTTGCCCCGGTAGGAGGGGTTTTTGTAGTGCTCGATGATGATTTCGCGGTACAGGTCATCCATAATTATCCGAAATATTTTTTGACTTTGTAAATGCCCTCCACCAGGCGGTCAATTTCGGCAGGGGTGGTGTAGAGATAGAAACTGGCGCGGGTGGTGGCCGGCATGCCGAATTTTTCGTGCAGGGGTTGGGCGCAGTGATGCCCGGCGCGCACTGCCACGCCGTCTTGATCGAGAATTTGGGCAATATCGTGCGGGTGAACGCCATTTAGCGTAAAAGCGGCCACCCCGCCCTTGTGCTGCGCATCTGGCCCAAACAGGCGCAAACCAGGGATTTCGGACAGGCGTTCGAGAGCGTATTCGGTAATGGCGTGCTCGTGCGCGGCAATAGCATCCATGCCTGTGCGGGTCAGATAATCTACCGCTGCGCCAAAGCCGACTGCTTCGGCAATGGCAGGGGTGCCCGCCTCAAACTTATAGGGCAGGGAATTGGGGCGGAAAGAGCGCAGGTGCACTTCACGAATCATGTCGCCGCCGCCCAGGAAAGGCGGCATGGCTTCCAGCAGGTGCGTTTTGCCGTACAGCACGCCAATGCCGGTAGGACCAAGCATCTTGTGAGCCGAAAAAGCCAAAAAGTCTACATCCAGCGCCTGAACATCTACCGCAAAATGCGGCACAGATTGCGCGCCATCCAGCAAGGTGATGGCCCCAGCTGCATGGGCCAGTTGAATGATTTGGGCGGCGGGGTTGATTGTGCCCAGCACGTTGGACATGTGGGTAAAGGCAACCAGTTTGGGCGACTGCGCCAGCAGGGCGCGGTAGGCGTCCAGGTCGAGCAGACCATCGGCGGTAACGGGGATAAACTCCAGCCGAATGCCGCGCTCAGCGGCCAGCATGTGCCAGGGCACCAGGTTGCTGTGGTGTTCCATTTCGGTCAAAATGACCAGGTCGCCGCTTTGCAGGTTGGCGCGCCCCCAACTGAAGGCCACCAGGTTGATCGATTCGGTGGTGTTGCGGGTGTAAATCAGCTGGCGGGCAGAAGGCGCGTTGATAAAGCGGGCTATTTTTTCGCGCGCGGTTTCATATAGGGCGGTTGACTCTTCGGCCAGGGTGTGTACGCCACGATGGATGTTGGCATTGGCGTGCCGATAGAAGGCATCCATCGCTTCAATAACGGCAGCAGGCTTTTGGGCAGTGGCGGTGGAATCGAGATAGACCAGCGGGACGCCTGGGCGCACTTCGCGGCTGAGGATGGGAAAATCGGCCCGAATGGCCGCTACATCGAGAGTTGAGGTCATGTTAGTAGTCTGGAATATCTTTTTTGCCGTATTTCTTTTTGCCTGCACCTTCAGGGCGAATATGTTCGGATGTGAGCGGGTACCACAAAATGCGGTCGGGCACCATCCAACCATCGGTGAGGAAGACGTTGGAGCGGAACTGGACGGCGACCATTTTGTTGTCTACCTGGACAACGATGCCTTTGATCCAGCCGCGAATGCGGTCATTGTTTTTCTCATGGTCACAAAACACTTCAACAATGTCGCCGACTTCAAAGGAGTGTTCGTGATCGGGCGCACGCATGTAGGAAAACTGTCCCATTCTTTCTCTCCGCGGGGTAGGGCGGTCGGCGTTGACCGTCGGGCGAATTTTGATTGGTCGGATTGTTGCCATATGTATCCTTCTTATTATAGACAGTTTTGCGTTATAGGGCGCTATCCCTTGCCCCATTTCAGGGCAAGGGATGGCGCGGGTAAGCAGCCAGACGCGCATTTACGCGCCAGACATTTTATCAGAAATATACTGCTGGAAGCGTTCGCGAACGCCTTCAAACGGGATGCGTTGGAAAATGGGGTCAAAGAAACCCTCGACGACCAGTTTTTCGGCTTCGTGCTGCGGGATGCCGCGGCTTTTGAGGTAGAAGATGGGTTCATCTTCCAGGCGGCCCACCGTAGCGCCATGGGTGCAGCGGACGTCATCGGCAGAAATTTCGAGGCCGGGGATGCTATCGGCGCGGGCGGTGTCTTCGAGCACCAGGTTGCGGTTGGCCTGGTAGCCATCGGTTTTTTGGGCGCCTGGGGCAACGTAAATCATGCCTTGCCAAACCGAGCGGCTTTTGCCCTTGAGCGCGCCTTTGAAGAGCAGGTCGCTGGTGGTGTTGGGGGCCAGGTGATTCTGCTGGGTGTCGTGGTCGAGGTGTTGTGTTCCTTCGGTGAAGTAGAAGCCCGACATACGCCCGACCGCACCCTGGCCGGCCAGGTCGAGTTCGGAGAAGTTTTTGGTCAGGCGCGAACCAATTGCGCCAAAGATCCAGTCCAGGTTGGCGTCGCGTTCAACGCGCACGCGCTCGTGGCTGAAGTTCCAGACGTGTTTGCCCCACGACTGCAGTTCGACGAAGCGCAGATTAGCGCCTTGCAAAACCTGAATTTCGACCAGACCAGCGTGCATGGCGTTGACGCCCGGTTCGTCGGGTGAGGCGGCTTCGTGCACGTACGTGACGGATGCGCCTTCGTCTACCAGGACAAGGATGTGCGAGATGTGGGCCAGATCGCTGCCCGGGCCCCACAGGATGCTATGCAAGGGTTCTTCGATTTGCACGCCTTTGGGGACGTAAAGCACCACACCCGTTTGGGCCAGGGCCCCGGCCAGGGCGGCAAACTTGCCTTCTTCGGGGTTGACGGTTTTGCTCACCAGGCTGGCAACCAGGTCGGGGTGTTTTTCTTCGGCGGTGCGCAGGTCGGTGAAGATGACGCCTTTTTCGGCCAGTTTGGGGTCCAGGTCTACCGAAGCCCCGCCAGGGGTGAGGACAATTTGCCCGCCGTGCTGGTTGGAAACCAGCGGGCGCAGCAGGTCTTCGCGTACGGGGGGCAGGTCTTCAAAAGCGCCAGGTTGGGGCAGGCGAAAGACTTCAGCCGGTAGGCCGCGCAGGTCGGTGCGCCGCCAGGCTTCTTCGCTGGTGGTGGGCATGCCGATACGCTGGTAGGCCTTCCAGGCGCGTTCGCGATATTCTTTCAAAGGGCCGATGGCGCGTACCTGGTCTTGCGTAAAGGTGAATTGTTTGGCTGCGGCCTCGGGGCGGCGCGCACGCGATGTAACGATGACTTTTGGTTTTTCTTCCATAGCAGGCTAACCTATGCTGCCTTCCATTTGAAGCTGGATAAGGCGGTTCATTTCGACGGCGTATTCCATTGGCAGTTCTTTGACCAGCGGCTCGATGAAGCCAGAGACGACCATGGTAGTGGCTTCTTCTTCGCTCAGGCCGCGGCTCATCAGGTAGAAGAGTTGCTCCTCCCCTACTTTGCTCACCGAGGCTTCGTGCCCGATGGTGACATCCTGCTCGTCAATTTCGATGTAAGGATAGGTGTCGGAGCGGCTCTTGGGGTCGAGCAGCAGGGCATCGCACACCACGTTGGATTTGACGCCCTTAGCGCCTTTGTAAACCTTGAGCAGGCCGCGGTACGAGGCGCGCCCACCGGCTTTGGAAATGGATTTGGAAGTAATTTTGCTGGTGGTGTTGGGCGCAAAGTGTACCATTTTGCTGCCCGCGTCCTGAATTTGGCCGGGGCCTGCGAACGCCATAGAGAGCATTTCGCCGTGCGCGCCGGGTTCCATCAGGTAGCAGGAGGGGTACTTCATGGTCACTTTGGAGCCGATGTTGGCATCTACCCATTCGTGCGTGGCATCGGCATAGACTTTGGCGCGCTGCGTGACCAGGTTGTAGACGTTGGTGCTCCAGTTCTGGATGGTGGTGTAGCGCGAGCGCGCCCCCTTCTTGACCACAATCTCGATCACGCCGCTGTGGAATGAATCGGTAGTGTATTGTGGCGCAGTGCAGCCTTCTACATAGTGCACCGAAGCGCCTTCATCCACGATGATGAGCGTGCGCTCGAACTGACCTACATTGGCCGTATTCAAGCGGAAGTAAGCCTGCAGGGGCAGGTCTACTTTGACGCCCTTCGGCACATACACGAATGAGCCACCCGACCAGACAGCGCTGTTGAGCGCGGCAAATTTGTTGTCTTCAATCGGCACGACCGTACCGAAATACTCGCGGAACAAGTCGGGGTGCTGGCGCAGGCCATCTTCGATGGAGAGGAAGATGACGCCCTGCTTTTCGAGGTGTTCCTGGATGGAGTGATATACCATCTCGGATTCGTATTGCGCGCCCACGCCCGCCAGGAACTTCTGCTCGGCTTCGGGGATGCCCAGGCGGTCAAAGGTTTTCTTGATGTCGCTGGGTACGTCATCCCAACTTTTTTCCATTTTTTCGGTCGGTTTGACGTAATAGTAGATGTCGTCCAGGTTTAATTCATCCAGGTGCGGGCCCCAGTTGGGCATGGGGCGCTTGAGGAAATGATCGAGCGCCTTGAGGCGGAATTCGAGCATCCACTGCGGCTCACCCTTCATGTACGAAATCTGCTCAACCACTTCGCGGTCCAGCCCCTTGCGGGATTTGAACGCGTAATAGTCATCGCGGTCACGAAAGCCGTACTTGTAATTACCAATATCTTCGAGGATTTTTGCGTCTTCGCTCATAATGTCTCCAGGAAAGTGAGGGAGAGGAGAGTAGAAAGGAGATAAAGAGATGGGAGGTGAGAAGATGAGCAGCGATGGCAATAAACCAATAAACTAATCGCTACATGCTAGGCCAGGGTTTCTTCATACTTCTCGCGCACCCAGTCGTAACCGTGTTCCTCAAGGTGCAGCGCCAGGTCGGGCCCGCCCGATTCGACAATGCGGCCGCCAAGCATCACATGCACAAAGTGCGGCTTGATGTAGTTGAGCAAGCGCTGATAGTGTGTGATGACCAGCACGCCCATTTCGTTGTCAGACTGGACAAGTGCATTGACGCCTTCGGAAACGATGCGCAGGGCGTCAATATCCAGCCCGGAGTCAGTCTCATCGAGGATGGCAATTTCGGGCTTGAGTACCGCCATTTGCAAAATTTCGGCGCGCTTCTTTTCACCGCCAGAGAAACCATCGTTGAGGTAGCGCCCGGCAAAATTGTGATCCATCTTGAGCATGTCCATCTTTTCTTTGAGCATCTTGCGGAACTCAGGAATGGCAATGCCCTTATCTTCGGGGTTTTCGGCGCGGCGGCGGGCGTTGATGGCCGTGCGCAGGAAGTTAGCCACCGTCACGCCCGGAATGGCTACCGGGTATTGGAAAGCCAGGAAAAGCCCCAGGCGCGAGCGTTCGTCTGGCTCCAGTTCGAGGATGTTCTGACCCTTGAACCAGACCTCGCCTTCGGTCACCTCGTAGGCGGGGTGCCCCATCAGGGCATACGAGAGGGTAGATTTGCCCGTGCCGTTGGGGCCCATGATGGCGTGAATTTCGCCTGGTTTGATGGTCAGGTCGAGTCCTTTGACAATTTCCTTGCCGTCAATGCCGACGTGCAGGTTTTTGATTACCAGTTCAGCCATTGTATCTCCTTGCATGGTTAACGCATTATGCGGATTTATTGAAGTCGGCGGCATTATAGCAAAGCGGACTAAAAAAGTCAATATTTATGATATTTTTCTTATAAATTGTCAATGTGGATATTTATGATATTTATCTATATTATTGACATACGTCAACAGGGCTGATATACTGCGAAACAACTTTATCCATACACAAGCGCTGCCCAAAGAACAAGATGAAAAGTACCCGCGAAAAGATACTGCAAACCCTGTTACGCAAGCCCGGCTCGACCATCAACGAACTGGCCGAGGCAGTGGGCATCAACCCCATTTCGGTGCGGCATCACCTGACCAACCTGCAAATTGAGGGGCTGGTGGCCGCCGAAGAGGAACGCCACGGCGTGGGACGTCCGCGCCTGGTTTACAACCTGACCGAAGATGGGCTGGAGAAATTCCCCACCCGTTACCTGCGCCTGACCACCCGTTTGCTTTCGCAACTCAAAGAAAAACTGCCTGGCCCGGTGGTGGGTGAACTATTCAAGGAAGTGGCCAGCGGCCTGGCCGATGAACACAAAGAGCAACTGGAAGGGCTGAGCGTAGAAGAGCGCCTGAATGTACTGCAAGACCTGCTGGCTGATGAGGGTTTTGTGGTGGAGTGGGAAAAAAAAGACAACCAGTACCTTATCCACGAAATTACATGCCCCTACCTGCAGGTCGGGCAAAACCACCCAGAGGTGTGCACAGTAGATCAAACGCTGATTTCAAAAATGCTGGCCGTGCCTGCCAATAAGGTGCAGTGCATACTGAGCGGCGCGTCCCATTGCACCTATGTTGTCAAAAATCCTGATTTGGAGAATAACTGATGAGCGAAACAGTTAACGAAATCAAGTGGACCATCCACGACACACACCCCGAACTGGTCAAACCATTTCGCGAAAAATTGAGCGAAGTGGTGGACCCGGAAATTGGCATGAACATCATCCAGTTAGGACTGGTGCGCAACATCGAAATTGATAATGATGTAGTGCGCCTGAAGATGATTCTGACCACGCCTTTTTGCCCGTATGGCCCCGCCATGGTAGATATGACCCGTAACAAAGCCCAAGAAGCTGTGCATAAACCAGTTACGGTTGAAATGGGCATGGAGGTGTGGGACTTCTCGATGATGGAAGACCCCTCCGCGCTGGATTGGGGCATGTATGCCTGATGCCGGTCGTTGGGTCGAGACTGGCAAGTAATAAAACACGCGGTTTGCAAAGGTAAAAGAGGGGCTGCCCAATGAAGATGGACAGCCCCTCTTGTTTTCCTCGCCGCGACAGGCTGCAGCAAGCGTTTTACAACTCACTGGTCATGATGAAGAGTGGTTTCATCTCAAAGTTTTCGTACTTCGGGCGGTAGCGGTCTGTATCGTAGAAATGCTCTACATCCACCACTTTTTTGCGCGAGGTAATCACGTCCAGGGGTACGTTATCGTAACGCCCATTTTTGAGCACCACCAGACGTCCGTGAATACCTTTTAGCACCAGGTCTAACGCCAGGTTGCCAAACGCCATCGGCACAATCGAGTCAATTGCATCGGGGTCGCCGCCGCGCACCATGTAGCCCAGTTTCTGGTTGACTACATCCACTTTGTTGCCATTGTTGAACTTGGGGGAAAGGTCTTTCATGGCGGCCGCCACCAGGTCGCCAATGCCGCCCAGTTTCGCGTGCCCGTAGGCATCGGTTTCCATTTTTTCATACACCATCTCACCACCCTGGAACATAGCGCCCTCCGAGACCAGCACCACCGAGTAGCGGCTGGGGTTGCGCAGGCGGTCTTTGCTCATCAATTCTGTCAGGTGCTCAATGTCAAATTTATATTCCGGAATCACACAGCGATTGGCTGCGCCAGCCATGGTAGGCAGCATGGCGGTAAAACCAGCATAACGCCCAAAGACCTCCAGCACCAGAAAGCGCTCATGTGAACCCGCTGTAGTGCGCAGGGCATTGGTCAATGAGATGGTACGGGTGACGCAGGTGCTGAACCCAATGCAATAGTCGGTGCCGGGCACGTCGTTATCCATTGTCTTGGGGATGGCCACCACTTTGACGCCTTCCTGGTACAGGCGCACAGCGTAACTGAGGGTATCATCGCCGCCAATTGGGATAATGTAATCCACGCCCAGAAAATCCAGGTTTTTGAGTACTTCTTCGGTTAAGTCGTTGCGCTCTTCGGAATATTTTTCCTGCAAGTGCGGTGGGACATCTTGCTTTTTGGTTTTGGATGGATTGGTGCGCGAGGTATGCAAAAATGTGCCGCCTGTGCGCCCGGCGCGGTTGACAATTTCTTCGGACAGGTACTGAAAGTTGTTGCTGTTATCGTAATTTTTGTCGCGCACAATATCTATCAGCCCACCCCAACCGCGGCGAATGCCAATGACCTGATAGCCTTCACGCAATGCGCGAATGGTTACAGCGCGAATAGCCGGATTAAGCCCCGGTACGTCGCCGCCGCCTGTAAGGATTGCAATAACGCCCGCTTTCTTTGCCATACGAGACCTCCATCGTGTAAAGTGCTAAATAACGTCAGTTCGGGATAAGCGTCCCGAAGGCTGATTTCGCCCCGTGAAGTTGCCCGTACAAAGCCTTCGGGACGGTTCAAAAGGTCTATCCCGAATTCAGGTTAAATAAAATTATATATCCACCCGGCGGTCTGTGGGTGTCTATATCGGGGTGAAATGCGGCGCAATTGGTCAAACTCAGGCCAGCGGTTCGGCGGCCAAACGCGCACGGCGGCTGGAAGCATAACCATCGAACCAGAAAATGAGCAAGGCCACCCATACAATGGCAAAACCAACAAACTGCGCCTGGCTGAAAGGTTCTTTATAGACCAGCACACCAATCAGAAATTGCAGGGTGGGCGCAATGTACTGCATGATGCCAATCATGGATAGTGGAATGCGCCGGGCCGCCGAAGCAAACATGAGCAGTGGCACGGTCGTCACCAGACCAGCGCCTATCATCAGCAAGTCGGCGGTCAGGCCAGTGCGCAAAAAGGCCGCGTTAGCATCAACTTCTAGAAAAAGCAAATAGCCAAAGGCCGGAAGCAGCAGAATGCCCGTCTCCAGCGTCAGCCCGTAGAGCGAACCGAGCGGGGCCAGTTTTTTGACCAGCCCATAGAACCCAAACGAAAACGCCAGCGAGAGGGCAATCCAGGGCAGGCGACCATACACCAGAGTGAGGTAGCCCACGCCAAGCGCCGCCAACCCCACCGGCAGCCATTGCATGGGGCGCAGCCGTTCACGGAAAATGAGCGTACCCAGCAAAACACTGAGCAGCGGATTGATAAAATAGCCCAGGCTGGTTTCGACAATGAACCCGGCATTGACGGCCCAAACGTACATCAGCCAATTGGCGCCAATCAGCACGGCTGCAATTGCGTAGATGCGGATAACCCGCCAGTTCAGCGCGGCGCGCAACCGCCCCCACTGGGCGGTGAGGGTAAGCACCAATCCTAACATTACAAATGACCAAATGATGCGATGTGCAATCAATTCCAGCGCTGAAACCTCTTTGAGCAGTTTCCAGTAGATGGGGAACAAACCCCAGATAAAATATGCGCCAAACGCAAACCATATACCTTTGTTTTTCATAGATGCTCCTGTACTGGGTGAAGGTTTTATTAACTGGTTTTACACACCGTCACGAAGGTTTGTGCACCAGACCAGATTTGCTTTATGCGAACCTTTGGGACGTGTTGCATAAAGTGAGTTACTACAACTAAAAAAACGGGGTTTTTCCTGGTTACGATCGAAGTATAAGCCCAAAAATAAAAACCCCAGAGGAAGCAACCACCTCTGGGGAACGCAGTCCGATGCGGTGCGGTTAGCCAGGTTGAAGCGTATAGCCTTTCTTTCTGGCGGCTTCGATGATTTGGGCTTCGCTGACCTGCGTCTCGTCAAATTCCACCAGCATGTGTTGTCTGTGATAGCTGGCATCTATGCACTTGATGCCAGGCAGTTCATCTTCCAGTGCTTCCAGGCGCATGACGCAATTGGCGCAGTGCATGTCGGGGACGGTGTACGTCTTTTTCATGGTTCAGTCTTCAAAGACAATTTGGCCGGTGTACATGCCCATCGAACAAGTGAAGCGCATGACTGTGCCCGCAGGCTGCGGTGGGATGGAGACCGTTTCGCGGCCAGTTTCGGGCAGAAGGACATAGTACTTGAGGGCCGGGATGACAAAGTCGCGCGAACAGGAGTAGGTTTCATTAGTGACCAGGCTGAGTTGTACAGGTTGGCCCGCCTTAGCCCGCAACGTGGCGGGGAAGTAACCATTGTTGCGCACATCCAGGGTCAGGTTTGTACCGTCGCTTTGCAATACGGGGGCGCTTTCGGCGGCTGGGGCAGCCGGGAACAGCCCACGGGTAAGGTTAGCAACCGAAAACGGCGCGCCCATCAGGTTGAGTCCGTTCTCTACCGAGATAAGCCCTAAAAGGAGCAGCACAACGGCGACAAAGCGGGTGAAATAACGCTCGAAGCGCGCGCCGATCTCGGTGGTTAGGTAGGCCACGATGAAAAAGACCGGGCTGGTACCCAGCGTGAAAGCGAACATGAGCGCCGCGCCTGTGGCTGCGCTGCCCGCGCCGAGCGCGGCGGCCATCATGGCTTGCGTTACCCCGCACGGGATGAAGACCGTCAGCAGGCCGAGCAGCAGCGGCGTAGCCGCTTCGGTGCCTTTGGATGTGCGGCGAATGAATCGCGTGATGAACCTGGGCGGCTCGAAGTTGAAATAGCGGAAGATAGGGTGCACGTTGAACATGCGCAACGCGTTGCCAAGCATGAAGATGCCGATGGCAATCAGCAGCAGCGCGCGGGTGATGGGGTCAAAGGTGAGGAAAGCGCCCAGCCATCCAAGCAGCGCACCCAATAGGGTGTAGGCGGCCAGTTTGGCAGCGAGAAAGAGCAGGATGGGCGTGGCCGTATTCAGGCGGGGCGCCGGGGGCGACGACCGCCGTCCCTTTTGGACGGGCGCGGCCGGGGTACGAAGCATGTCCTTCTCAATCTGGTGTGCCAGTGAAGAAGCCAGCAGCCCACCCTGCACCGCCAGGCATGAAAGCCCGCCAGTGGTAAGACCCGTAACAAAGGCAATGAGAATTTGTTCCATACGCTAACGCTTACCGCCATCCCAAACAACGAATGGCATATTGACGACCACGCCCGGCTGGGCAATGGTAAGTTCACCTGCAGCCTCGGCTGCGCGAATTTCGGCGACCGAGGTAAGCAGGCGGGCAGCAGCCGGGTTGACCCAGGTAACGACATTTACGCGGCGCAAGGGGGTGTAGCCCTGGGCGCCGGGCGGGTTATCGAAGACATCTGCCTGAAAGCCAAACGGGCCCATGCCTTCGATGCCGTTATCGAAGACGTACACATCTGCAAGCGCTTCGGCAGGCACATTAGCCAGCGAAGGCACATAGATAACCGGTGAGTTCATCATGTTGGTCAGCAGTTCGGCCACGCCAGGGTCTGAGGCTTCGGTATGCACGAAGTAGATCTCTTTGCCTTCGGCATAGGCTTTACCGGCGGGCAGCAGCGCGGTGGGCATTTGCTCGGCAGCCGGGGCGCAGGCGGCCACAACAGCGGCGAGCAGGGCGAAGAGCAGGATGATGCGGGTGGGTTTCATGTTGTCTCCAGAGGATAGATAAAGTGAAAGGAAATTTTGAAAAGCTTTTCTGAACCACAAAGAACTCAAAGGCACACAAAGTATTTTTCATTCCGTGGTGAACTTCGAGCCCTTTGTGGTCAAACTCGCCTAAGCAATCTTCTTCCCGCGCAAACGCAGGGAGTTGCTGACCACAAAGACGCTGCTGAATGCCATCGCGCCGGCGGCCAGCATCGGGTTGAGCAGCCCCAGCATGGCGGAGGGAATAAGCAAGACGTTATAGAAAAACGCCCAGAATAGATTTTGTTTGATGGTTGCCAGCGTTTTGCGCGAGAGCAGAATGGCGCGCGAGACGCCGCGCAGGTCGCCGCTCATCAGCGTGACCGGGGCCGCGGCCATGGCGACATCGGCGCCGGTGCCAATTGCCATGCCTACATCTGCCTGGGCCAGGGCGGGGGCATCGTTGACGCCATCGCCGACCATGGCAACCACGTTGCCCGGCTTGCCAGAGGCATTCACCTGTTGCAAGCGTTTGATCTCGGCTGCTTTGCCATCGGGCAGCACTTCGGCAATGACTTCATCCACGCCGACTTGTCTGGCAATCGCTTCGGCTGTTTTGCGGTTATCGCCGGTGAGCATGATAACCTTGATGCCCATGCGGCGCAGGTCGGCAATGGCATCGGCGGAACCGTCTTTGATGGTGTCAGCTACGGCGATGATGCCCGCTACCTGTCCATCCACGGCGACGAGCATGGCGGTTTTGGCTTCGGCTTGCAGGCGTTCCAGGTCAGATTCCAGCCCATTAAGCGGATAGCCACGCTTTTGCATCATGCGCAGGTTGCCGACGGTCACTTTGCGTCCGTCTACTTCGGCTTCGACGCCGTGACCGGCTTCAGCGTGGAACCCGGCCGGTTCAACGAGAGTCAGGCCGCGGGTGGTGGCTTCAGCCCAAATGGCTTCGCCCAGGGGGTGCTCGGAGCCTTTCTCCACCGAGGCGGCCAGGGAGAGCAGCCAGTTTTCAGGGTCCCGCTGGCTGTCTACCTCCAATCCGCTACTGACCACAATATCCGTCACGGCAGGCTGCCCTTTGGTAATCGTGCCGGTTTTATCCAGCACCACCACATTGACCAGA